>Ga0182030_10000009_pt1 | contig 264950 bp, 233 predicted proteins | sample 812S3MmetaG_FD_121299 | JGI IMG/M metagenome (GOLD analysis project Ga0182030, IMG submission 121299) | Permafrost microbial communities from Stordalen Mire, Sweden - 812S3M metaG (Illumina Assembly) | ecosystem: Environmental > Terrestrial > Soil > Wetlands > Permafrost | place: Sweden...
CCCCCCATCAATTCCTACCCCACCCCCCATGCCCTTTTGTGAAACTGTGAATCTGTGAAACTGTGGAGCGAGCCGAATCAACCACTTGCAGCCACAGTTTCACAGTTTCACAGTTTTGTTTTTGAGGTTTTTGCTTTTCGCGCTTCGATCGAATCGCTAAGACCTAAAAGCTAAAAACTTTTCTCGGTTTTTGAGGCTCTTGTTTTCGCCAGAATTTTTTGCGCATTTCTCTCAAGCGATTCGAGCAAACAGCTATTTCCGCCCGCAAAAACGAGCTCATGAACGCTTCTCTTTCCTCTGCATGGTCCGCTTCAGCAGCCCGGAAGCGGGTTCTTGAAGACCAGGTCGATCGGGAGCCAGTCCGTCAGGCGCTTATTGTCGATTTCGGCGTCTCCGGCGGTGCTCGACAGCGTCGACCGAGTAAGCGCCACGGTGACCTTCACTTTGCCCTTTACGCAGTACTCCTCGAGGAGAGTGGCCAGGCTCTGGTCGGTTGCATCCATGTAGCCGGCAGAGAGTGCTCCGTCGGTTCCGGGGAGATCGACCGCGCCCATGATGATCTGGTTCATCGTCATTGTGCCTTTACTCTTGAGGCTGGCAGTATCGATGCGCACGACGAGAATGGCTCTCTTGTCGAGCGAGTCAGGAGGCGCGTTGGGATCGGCCGTGTACTTGATGGGCGGAATGGTGATGCCCGCCTTGCTTGCCTTGGCGGGCGGCGCGGCCAACGCGAGATGGTAAGGAGGCCCCGAGAATTTGGGCTTAACCGGAATGCCGGAGTTCTTGTCCTGGGGTCCGCACCCCGCAAGAAGAGCCAATGCCGCGATTGCGAAAAGAATGGATTTGTTCAAGACATCCTCCAGGCCGTTCAAAATGACGCGCCATGATAGCACCGCCGCGGGAGAGTGGAATGTGATGGGAAGACAGGGACCAAGGGAACTTGGGACCAAGGGACTACGGGACTGAGGGACTACGGTGCTACGGGACTGAGACGGCAGGGAGTAACCAACAGGGAGTAGCCAGTAGCGAACGAGAGAGCGAGTGCGGGCGGGGACGCCCGTACGACAGCCGGCGAGGACGCCTGCGGTACCTGAGATTTGGCGGGCGAGCGAGTGCGGGCGGGGGCCACAACTTTCGGCGCAAGATGGAGTCTGACCTATTAGCAAGCTCGTGCCGTGCAGCAATGTGACGGCCATTCCCCTACGAGGAGCATTTGCGATGGATCTGTTGCGCTGCGCGATTGCCCTCGTTCTTTGCTGGAGCCTTTGCTTCCCTGCCCCGCTGGCGATGGCTCAGGATGCGGCGCCGGGCGACCATTCTTCCGCTTCAGCAAAACAGTCTTCCGCTCCCCAAAAGCATCGAACGAACTATGCGGCGAAATCCGAACCGGGACAACTCGAGGGCGACGCACGGATTCTCCATGCTCTGAACCGATTGACCTTTGGGCCGAGACCTGGGGATCTGGAAGCCGTTCGGGCGATGGGCCCCGGCAAAATCGGCCCCGACAAAACGGGCCTCGACAAGTGGTTCGACGGGCAACTGCACCCGGAGAGCCTGGATGAAGCCGACTTGAATGCCCGTCTGGCGCAGTATCCCGCGATGCAGTGGAGCACGCAGAACCTGATGTTCCGCATGCCGAGCCCGGCCATCATTCGCCAGGCGGCGGACGGGAAGACTGAGATTCCGCGGGGCGGGACGCTGCACGCGGTGTACGAGAACCAGATTTACCGCTACCAGATGAGGAAGGCGGCGCAGGAGCAGCGAGTCAGCAAGTCAGCGAGCCAGCAAGTCAGCGGGCCGGCGGATACAGGGAATCCGTCGATGAGCGCAACGGCCCCGACAGGGAGCACGACTGCGCCGGCGGGCGGCGCGACGGCCCCGGCGAGCAGCAGCGGAAATATGGATGGGGGCGCAAACCCGAGCGCAAGTCCGAACGGGAACCCGAGCGCAAATCCAAACATGGACGCGGGCGGGGGAATGACGCCGAGTGCGGCCGGGCCGAATAGGTCCGCGACGCAGCCGGGAGCGGCGCAGGAACCGGACATGAGCGCGGCGGCTCCTAATATGGCTGCAACGACGACGCCCGCAACGAATCAGGCGTCCGCGACTCCTACGGTTGACGAAGCGCGGATCGCTCGCATTCTTGCTTTAGAGCCGACGGAGCGGGTGCGGCGGTTGCAGGCGATGCAGCCGGAGGAGTTCGATAGCTTTATCAAATCGCTCAAGCCCGGGCAGCGCGCGGCCCTAGTGGCCGGCATGAGCCCCGACTTGAGAGAGTCCGTGGAGGATTTGGCGGCTCCCGAGCAGACGGTGGTGCGAGAGCTGTTTGCCGAGCGGCTGACGCGCGACATCTATTCGAATGCGCAGTTGCAGGAAGTGATGACGGACTTCTGGCTGAACCACTTCAACGTGTATCTGCGCAAGAACGAGCAGATGCCCTACTACCTGGTGAGCTATGAGCGCGACACGATCCGTCCGCGCGCGCTGGGCAAGTTTGAGGACTTGCTTGAAGCGGTAGCACACAGCCCGGCGATGATGATTTATCTGGACAACGCGCAGAGCATGGGGCCGGATTCGCTGGCCGCGGACCGCGCGAAGATGGTGAACGAGCGGAGGCCGAACGCGAGGAGGCAGGCGCCGGAGGGGTTGAACGAGAACTATGCGCGCGAGCTGATGGAGCTGCACACGGTGGGCGTGAACGGCGGATACACGCAGGCCGATATAACACAAGTCGCCCGCGTGCTGACGGGGTGGACTGTGGACAGGCCGCAATTGGGCGGCGCGTTTCAGTTCAACGAGAACCGGCATGAGCCGGGCACGAAGAAAGTGATGGGCGCGAAGATTAAGGATGGGGGCGAGAAGGAGGGGCGCGAGTTGCTGCACATGCTAGCGATGCGTCCGGCGACGGCCGAGTTTATCTCGCGCAAGCTGGCAATCCGATTTGTGAGCGACGATCCGCCGCAGGCGCTGGTGGACCGGATGGCGAAGGCGTATCTCGCGAGTGATGGCGATATTCCGACGGTGCTGAAGACGCTGTTCCGCTCGCCGGAGTTCTGGGCGGCGGGCGACGACAGCGCGAAGGTGAAGACGCCGCTGGAGTATGTGGTGAGCGCGGTGCGGGCGAGCAACGCGAACGTGGCGAATTTTGAGCCGCTGGTGAATTCGCTCAAACAGATGGGAATGCCGCTGTATGGATGCGTTCCGCCGGTGGGGTACAAGTGGGACGAGGGCGACTGGGTGAGTACGGGCGCGCTGGTGGATCGAATGAACTTTGCGCTATCGCTGGCGGCGAACCGTCTGCCGGGAATTACCGTGGGGTGGGCGCCGGAGCTGGATATGAGCGCGCTGGACAGCGATGCGCCGGCGCAGCAAGTGGTGCCGACACCGCAGACGGAAGAGGCGCGATTGGAACAAGTGCTGCTGCCGGGAGGAGTGAGCGATGCGACACGGGCGGCGGCGCTGAAGGAGTTTGCTGCGCAGAGTGCGGCGGGGGCGACGACTGATCCGCCGATGATGATGGCGCGGAATTCCCAACTGTCCGAATCGAGACCTTTCGACGGGATCAGGGCGGGATCGGGATCAGGCGCGGGGGCGGGTTCGGGGGCGCCGGCGGCGCGGCGGCCAAATCGCGCGCCGGCTGCCGATGCGTACGAACGGGAAGATCAGTTGCTGGCGGGATTGCTGCTGGGGTCGCCGGAGTTTCAGCGGCGCTAGAAAGACAGCGAGCTCGCGAGTTAGCGAGTCGGCGGGTGGGCGAGTTAGCGGAGTTAGAAATCGCGTAAGTCGCGAGCGAAGCGGAAGTCGAGTCAGGGTTGGAACCAGGAGATTTGAAATGCGAATGAATCGGCGATTTTTTCTGCACAGGGGCGCGCTGGCAGTGGCGGGCACAACCGCGATGCCGAATTTTCTTGTGCGCAGCGTGTTGGCGCAGGCTGCGGCTAGCGCGCCGGGGCAGCGGCTGGTGGTGATCTTCCAGCGCGGCGCTGCGGATGGGCTGAACGTGGTGGTTCCCTATCGCGAAAAGAATTACTACAAGATGCGGCCGAGCATTGCGATTCCGCAAAATCAAGTTCTGGACCTGGATGGATTTTTCGGCCTTCATCCGTCGCTGGGCGCGTTCAAGCCGCTTTACGATCAGGGACAACTGGCGATTGTGCATGCGTGCGGGTCGCCGGATATGAGCCGGTCGCATTTTGATGCGCAGGATTACATGGAGTCGGGCACGCCCGGAGTGAAGAACACCGATGACGGCTGGCTGAACCGCGCACTGCAGGCAGAGGATGCGTATGAAGCCCAGTGCAATTGCGGGCGGCATAACCAGGAGCATACGGCGTTTCGAGCGCTTGCACTCGGCGCCGAAGTCCCGCGCACGCTGGCGGGTACGGTTCCGGCGATTGCGATCGGCAACGTGAACAACTTTACGGTGGCGGGACGCGGAGCGACGCCGTCGCCGGCCGCAAGCGCGTTTGAGGCAATGTATGCCGACTCCGGCGACCGGATTTTTCACGCGGCGGGCGATGAGACGTTTGAAGCGGTGAAGATGCTGAAGGCGGCGAATCCCGCGCAGTACTCGCCGGCAGCGGGAGTGAATTATCCGAATAGCGATTTCGGCAATAACATGCGGCAGATTGCGCAATTGTTGAAGGCGAACCTCGGAGTGGAGGCGGCGTTTACCGATGTGAGCGGATGGGACACGCATCAGAACCAGGGCGGCGTGAATGGACAGCTCGCCAACCGGTTGACCGATTTTTCCGCGAGCATTGCGGCGTTTTGGCGCGACATGGGCGACGCTGCCGGGAACGTGACGCTGGTGACGATGTCGGAGTTTGGACGCACGGCTCGCGAGAATGGGACGGGCGGAACGGACCACGGGCACGCCAACGCGATGTTTGTGCTGGGCGGGCAGGTGAAGGGCGGCAAAGTTTACGGGAAGTGGCCGGGGCTCGACGACGGGCAACTGAACGAAGGCCGCGACCTGGCACTGACCACCGATTACCGGCAGGTGCTGGGCGAGGTGGTAACGCGGACGCTTGGCGCGGAGAATCTGGAGACGGTGTTTCCTGGAGCGCGGCTGAACCGGGCGGGATTCTTGAAGTTGGTCTAGCCCGAATTTGATGGCCGGGAGCCGGGTAGCACGCTGCACGCCGCATGATTTACCCTCAAGAGCGGCATGAACATTCGGCGCACGCTTCTTTTCTCTTCTCTGGCCGTAGCGGCTGTAGCCGGCGCGGCCTTCGCTTTGTTTGGCCAGCAGGCTACGGCGCCCGCTGCGGCACCCGCGAGCCCGTCCGCTAGCCAATCTGGGAACCAAGAGGTTCCCGATGCGCCGCAGGCCACGCCTGAGGCCACGACGGTTCCTAACGGCCCAACAGTGGTGATGGACACGTCAATGGGCCGGATCACCTGCCAGTTCTACGAGAAGCAGGCGCCGAAAGCGGTGGCCAACTTTATCGCACTGGCCGAGGGCACGAAGGACTGGACCGATCCCGCGACGGGGAAGGTGCAGCGCCACAAGCGGTACTACGACGGAACGATCTTTCATCGCGTGATTCCGGAGTTCATGATTCAGGGCGGCGATCCGACGGGGACCGGGACGGGCAACCCCGGGTATATCTTTGACGATGAATTCGATCCGGGGCTGAACTTCGACCGCCCGGGTCGGCTGGCGATGGCCAACAGCGGACCGAATACGAATGCGAGCCAGTTCTTTATCACCGAGCAGGCGACGGATTTTCTCGATCGGCATTACACGCTGTTTGGACAGTGCGACGACGCGAGCGTGTCGGTGGTGAAGGCCATTGCGCGCGTGGAACGCGACTCGAACGACAAGCCGCTGAATCCGGTGGTGCTGAAGAGAGTGACGATTGTGCGCGAAGGGCAGCCGATGCCGCCGGTGGCGCCGTAAGCAGTCGTCAGTTTTCAGTTGTCAGTTATCAATTTTCAGAAGAAACAGGAGAATTCATGGCACTTGCAGCAGGAACGTACGCCGTCTTTACGACCACGGAAGGGAAAATCACTGTTCGGCTATTCGAGGCCGACGCGCCCATCACCGTTAAGAACTTTATCGAGCTGGCCGAAGGCGCGAAGGAGTGGTCGCATCCGGTGACGCGCGCCAAGTCAAAGGACAAGCTTTATCACGGCACGGTTTTTCACCGCGTAATTCCCGATTTCATGATCCAGGGCGGCGATCCGGCGGGCACCGGAATGGGCGGGCCGGGCTACCGCTTCGAGGACGAGACCAGGGGATCGGCGCACAAGTTCGATAAGGCGTTCAAGTTGGCCATGGCCAACTCAGGGCCGAATACGAATGGCAGCCAGTTTTTTATCACGGTGGCGGCTACGCCGTGGCTCACCGGCAACCACACGATTTTTGGCGAGGTGGTAGAGGGCGAGGACATCGTCACTAAGATTTCGAAGGTTCCGCGCAACGCGCAGGACAAGCCGCACAAGCCGGTGGTGCTGGAGTCGGTGACGATCGAGCGCGTGAGCTGAACGCGGCGCTCGAAGGACAAGGCCTCTTGCTCCGGCAAGGGGCCTTTTGATTCGTGCCTGAAAAAATGCGATGGGCTCACGTATGATTTTGGACATGAGCACGAGCGGAATTGTCGACATCGCCAGCCGTCATTCGGTGAACCAGACAGTCGAGCGGGTGCGCGACCTTCTGGAGGCGAAGGGCGTGGCTTTGTTTGCCCTCGTCGATCATAGCGGCGAGGCCGAAAAGGCGGGGATGAAGATGCGCCCCACCAAGCTGCTGATCTTCGGGAGCCCCAAGGCGGGGACGCCGGTGATGGTGGCAGCACCGAGCATTGCTATCGATCTGCCGCTCAAGATTCTTGTCTGGGAAGACGAAGCCGGAAAGGTCTGGATTTCCTATAACTCCGCGGATTATCTCCGCGGCCGCCACAATGTCCCCGCGGAATTGATGAAGAATATTGCCGCAGCGGAAGGAATCGCGGCGAAGGCAGCCGAAGAGTGAGCGATGCGGGGCCAGATGCGGGAGGGGTTGCGGGGCCCGGAGAAACGCCACAAGGTCCTGAAACGAGCGCGCCGCCGGAAGGATCAGTTGCGGAGGGAAAGACACGCGCGTTGAGCGGCACATCGCACGCGTGGCGCGCGCTGCGGCACCGCAACTTCAGGCTATTTTTCGGCGGACAGACGATCTCGCTGATCGGCACATGGATGACGCGCATTGCGACGTCGTGGCTGGTGTACCGGCTGACGGGGTCGGCGCTGTTGCTGGGCACGGTGAGCTTCGTGGGGCAGATTCCCACGTTTCTTGTCGCGCCTTTCGCCGGCGTTTGGGTGGACCGGCTCGACCGCAGGCAAGTGCTGGTGTGGACGCAGACGCTGGCCATGATTCAGTCGTTTCTGCTGGCCGCGCTCACGTTCTCCGGTCACATCACCATTGGATTGATTCTGACTTTGAGCGTGATGCAGGGCGTCATCAATGCCTTTGACATGCCGGGACGGCAGGCGTTCATGGTGCAGATGGTGGGCGATCGCGCCGACCTGGGCAACGCGATTGCGATCAATTCGTCGATGGTGAATGTGGCGCGGTTGATCGGGCCGTCGCTGGCCGGAATGCTGATTGCGGTGTCGAGCGAAGGATGGTGCTTCCTGATCGATGGCATCAGTTACATTGCGGTGATTGCTTCGCTACTGATGATGCGGCTCGAGGCAGCGGCAGTGCGCCGGGCGGCGACATCGATGCTGACGGAATTGAAGGAGGGCTGGAGTTACGTTGCAGGGTTCCTGCCTATTCGCACGATTCTGGCGCTATTTGCCGTGGTCAGCCTGATGGGCATGCCGTTTGTGGTGTTGATGCCGATTTTCGCGGCCAAGGTGCTGAACGGAGGACCGCACACACTTGGGTTCCTGATGGGAGCGATGGGAGTGGGAGCGTTGATCTCCGCGCTGTCATTGGCGGCGCGCAGGAATGTACGCGGACTCATTCGGATGATTCCGGTTGCCGCGGCAGTGTTTGGATTGGGACTGATCGGGTTCGGTCTGTCGCACGTTTTCTGGCTATCGATGCTGACGGTGCTTATCGCGGGCATGGGCATGATGCAGGGGATGGCGGCGAGCAACACGATCATCCAGACGCTGGTGGATGAGGACAAGCGCGGTCGCGTGATGAGCTACTACACGATGGCCTTCATGGGGATGGCGACTTTCGGCAGCCTGCTGGCCGGAACGATGGCACATGCCATTCCGGCAATGTCGATGGGTTTCGTGGGGGGAACGCCGTTGGCGGGCGCGCAATGGACGGTGATTCTGAACGGAGTAGTGGTGGTGCTTGGGGCAGCGTGGTTTGTAACGCGACTGCCGGCGCTGCGGCGCGTGGTGCGGCCGATCTACGAAGAGATGGGAATCATTCCGTCGGCGAGAGAGATGGCGGCGGCGGTGACAGCGGAAGAGATGCGGCAGTGAAAAGCAGCTTCTAGCTCCGGGCTTGAGTGTGTTCAGTGCGGGCGAGCGCGCGGCGCGGATTGGGCGGCGACGGTTAGGATGGGAGTGGTTCCGCAGGTTGGAGTGGAGAGAGCAGCGAGCCGTAATCATGTCGCGCAAGAAAACACAGTTGCAGGTTGAGCCGCGAAGGCCGGCGGCCGGTGGCAAGCAAGACGCCAGCGGCAGACGAAACGCGAGCGGCGGGCGAGACGCGAGCGGCAAAGATGGCCGCGAGAAGCCGCAGCTTGTCTCGGGGCGATGGCTGCTGGTGGCTGTGTGCGGGACGATTGCGGCCGCGGCTTTTTGCGGTTGGCTGGGGTTGTGCCTGCTTTTCTGGCAGGGAAGCTGGCAACTGCTCTATCATCCGACGGCTGACGCGCATCCGGCGGCGGCGATTGCGAGAACGCCTGCCAGCGTGGGATTGGCGTTCGATCCGGTTGCATTCGCGGTGACGGATACAGGCGTGCCACGGCTGAAGGGCTGGTGGATTCCGGCGACGCAGGGAGCTCGGCTGGCGCGGTTCACCGTGATTTATCTGCACGGGCAGGACGGCAATTTGGGAGACACGGTGGACGCGCTGGTGCGGCTGCACGGCGTGGGCGTGAATGTGCTGGCGTTCGATTATCGCGGCTATGGAGCGAGCCAGTTTGCGAGGCCGAGCGAGGCGCACCTGCGGCAGGATGCAGAATGGGCGCTGGATTACCTGACCGGGACGCGGCAGATTGACGCCGGAACGATTGTTCTGGATGGGACGGGGCTGGGCGCGAATCTGGCATTCGAAGTTGCTGCGGAGCAGCCAGAGTTGGGCGGGATGGTTGTGGATTCGCCGATGGACGATCCGATGGGAGCGATCTTTAAGGATGCGCGTGCGCGGCTGGTTCCGGCGCGGCTGCTGGTTTGGGACCGATACGATGTGGATGCGGCGGCGGGGACGGTGCGGGTGCCGCTGTTGTGGTTTGAGCGCGTGAATGCGACGGGCTCGACGCAAGGGCCGGAGGCTTACAAGAAGGTCGCGTCGCACAAGATGCTGGTCTGGCTGAATCCGTCAGGCGACGCGAACAAGGAAGCGGCGGACGCGATGAGCCGGTGGCTTGATGGGTTGGCGGTTCGCTGATTGGCCCGCTTGCCAGCTCGCCGGCGGGTCAGAGCAGGCCGATCAAATTGGAACCGTCTTGCCTCCGCATAACACCACAGCCTGAGCCACGGCTTTGCCAACACGGCTTGCCTGCTTTTGATCGGTGAACGAGAATGCTTCCCCGTCGTCTCCAGCCATTCGCGTGGCAACGATAAACATGGGCGGATCGAATTTCTCGTAATAAACTTTCAATTCGTCGGGGGTCGCCCCCTCCTTCTCAGCCTCTTTCTTCCAAGACTCTTCGGCTGACATCGTCGAGACTCCCAGCACATCGTGCAGGCTGATCGACTTGTCTTCATCGTCCACTACGTTGCCAGATATCGATTCCCACCAGTGATACCGGATAGTGCAGGTAGCAGGATCGGCAATCACTTTGCTCGCTTGTTCGCTGAGCTGAGATGATCCCTTCTCATCCGCATTCGACACATCAACTTTAAAAGTCAGCTTGCCCACCGAGTTGAGCTCCTTCTGGATGACTTGCATGGCCGCGGCGAGTTGCTGAGCGCTTTGCGTTGGCGGCGGCGCGCTTTGCGGGGGCCGCGGCGTGGCCTGCTGCGCAAATGCCGCGGCGGTGATTGCAAATGCCAAAATGGGCGGAATCCGGCGACAACCTTTCATCATCGTTCCCTTACTATTTTTTCTGGATTGCCTAATGGCCGGATTCGAAGTGGCGTTGTGATCCGGGTGCGGTGACGCTTTTCCGGCGAATCGATTGTATTCCTTTGCCTAAGGTCTGCTAACACTAGCGCACGATGTCGCGATGCAGGGCCTTGACCTGGTAGCCGGCTTTGCGAAGGCGCTTGCCGAGTTCTTCGGCCATCATCACGCTTCGGTGCTGGCCGCCGGTGCAGCCGAAGGCGATGGTCAGGTAGCTTTTGCCCTCTTCGATGTAATGCGGGAGCAGGTAGAGCATGAGCTTGGTGACACGATTGAGGAACTCTCTCGTTTGCGGGAATCCGCGGACGTAGGCGGCGACTTTAGGATCGAGGCCGGTCTTCTTGCGGAATTCGGGGACGAAGTGGGGGTTGGGCAGGAAGCGAACATCGAAAACCATATCGGCGTCGAGGGGCACGCCATTCTTGAAGCCGAAACTGAGACAGGAAACGAGGAGGCGCTTGGTTTGCTTCTCGTGGCCGAAGCGGGCGTGAATGTCGGCGCGGAGCTCGTGGACGTTGAAGTTGGAAGTGTCAATGAGCGTGTCGGCGACGTTGCGAATGGGATCGAGGAGCTGACGCTCTTCGACGATGGAGCGCCAGACGGTTTCAGACTGGCCGAGGGGATGCGGGCGGCGTGTTTCAGAGTACCGGCGGACGAGCACGGCGTCCTGAGCGTCGAGATAGACGACGCGGGTCTCAAGAAGTTTCTTGATGCTCTTGAGGATTTCCGGGAGGCGATCGAGAGTGGCGCCCTCGCGAACGTCCATGACGATAGCGGCGCGTTCGACCTCAATGGATTTACCGACGATCGCGGCGAATTGAGGGAGCAATTCGAGGGGCAGATTGTCGACGCAGTGGTATCCCAGATCCTCAAAGGCCTTAAGCGCCGAAGCTTTGCCTGCGCCGGAGATTCCAGTGAGGATGATAAGCTGCTTGGCCGGTTTGCCTGCCGTCTTCGGCTTGCGGCCTGCTATCTTCGGCTTGCGAGTTGTTGGCCGCGATTTTGGCAGTCGGGGCGATGGCTTCGGGGGCGTCATTGGTTTCAATGCTACACCGGAATTCGAGGCCGGCTCAAAATGGGGAAGCGGGACGCCGGGGCGATTCGATGAAGATCAGATCCCCGGTGCGAATGCCCCGAAGCCGGTCTCGGCAAGCGCGAGCGCGCGCTCCTGATCAAGAGGCGGAGACAGCAGCGGGCCCTGACCCAATGCGCATCCCATGCGAGAGAGCGCCGCGAGCTGCTGCGGAGTTTCGATTCCCTGAGCGACCATTTGCAAGCCCAGCGTGTTGCCGAGGTGAATGATGCACTCGAGCACAGAGAGCTGGCGGCCCGATGAAAGCGCGGCGGCGGTGAGCCGGGGGGCGAGTTTAACCATGCCGACAGGGAGGTGGACCAGGTGATTCAGCGACGCGAGGCTGGAGCCGAAATCGTCGATGGCCACGCGCACCTGCCAGTCCGCCAGGCGCTGCAGAATGGCGACCGCTGCGTCGGGGTTCTCATTGAATGCACTCTCCGGCACCTCAAACAGGAGGCGCGAAGGGTTTGCGCCGCTGGCCGCGAGGGCCTTCATCAGGTGCGCGATGAGGTCAGGATGGTAGAGTTGGCGGCGCGTGAGGTTGACGGTCAAGATCAACTCCTGCTGGGGCAAGCGATCGCTTAAGATGCGCAATTGCTCGCAGGCGGCGTCGAGCGCCTCGCGGCCGAGCAGAATTGAAAGGCCGGTGTCTTCGGCGACAGCCATCAGATCGAAAAGGCTGTCTACAGTCCCATCGGCACGGCGCAGGCTGAGAGAGGACTCAAATCCTTCGAGCAAGCCGCCGAGGAGGCGGTAGATGGGCTGATACTGGAAGACGAACTGCCGTTTGTTCACCGCGGAGCGAATTTCGCGCTCCCGCTCCTGATGGCTGGTCACGGAGACCTCGAGGTGCTTGTCGAAGATTTCGTAACGGCTTCCGCCAGCCTGCTTGGCGCGGTACATGGCGAAGTCCGCGTCACGAAGGAGAAGATCGGAGGTGGTGTGGTCGGGACCGGCCATGGCAGCGCCGATGCTGGCGCCGGCGTGAATGTCGCGGCCAAAGATTTCGAATGACCGCTCAAGTTCGCGCAGGATGCGGCCCGCGACAATCTCGAGATCGTATGTGGAGACAATGTTCTCCACCAAAACCGCAAACTCGTCGCCGCCCAGGCGCGCAGCCGAGTCCTGGGGACGCAAGGAGGCGCGAAGGCGGCCGGCAACGGCGATGAGCAGAGCGTCGCCCGCGGCGTGGCCGAGGCTGTCGTTGACTTGCTTGAACGTATCGAGGTCAAGAAAAAGTACGCCGCAGTTCTGGCCGGGATCGCGTAGACGCCGGCTAAGCGCGAGGTTGACGTGGTCAAGAAACAGCGCGCGGTTGGGCAAACCGGTAAGCACGTCGTGCATGGCGTCGTGCTCTAACTTTTCTTCAGTCTGCCTGTGCTCGCCGATATCGCGGAAGGTGAAGACGTAGCCGACCCTGCCGCCATCAACGAGCAGCGGGGCGACCTGCAGGCTAACGTCCACGAGTTCGCCTGCTTTGTTGCTCCGCACCGTTTCCGCAGTCGAGAAGCCATGGTCGTCGACGGCTTTGAGCAGGGCGGCATTTTCGTTGAGGCGAGTCTCCGGCACAATGAGCTCGCGCAGACTGCCACCTTCGGCCTCTTCAGGGGTGTAGCCAAACATGCGAGTAAAGGCCGGATTGGCATAGAGCACATGATTCTGGTACTCAATGGCGACGGCTTCAGGGAGACTGGCCAGCACGTCCTCCATCAGCCGCGATCTGGGAACACGCTCCCGGTCGCTGGGATGGGCCACAATGACAGCCTCGCGCTGCTCCGGGCGAAGAATGCTATAGGTGCCTTCAACGGGGATCAGGTGGCCGGTCTGGTCAGGAAGAGTGGCATGAAAGGGGCTGCTATGCTGCGTGCCCGTCAAAAGAGTCTGCGGTTCGGCCGTGCCGGGGAAGAGTCCCCATAAAACTTCCTCGACCGGGCGTGAAGTCCACTCGCCCTCGGTGAGGCCCAACACGCGGCGCGCTTCGGAGTTGGCAAAGACGATTTTCCCGGCGCGCTCTAGAAACACGAGGACCGGCAGGCTATCGAGGACTTCGCGCTGCGCATCGGGGTTCGCGTTCTGGTAAAGATTCAGGCCAATGGCCTTCAGGGGATTTGGCGGACCCGATTGCAGAGGCTTGCCTTCCGGCATTGAGCCGGCGCCCGTTGGAGACTTTGCCATGGCTTAAATCCTATTGAGTCAAAAACTTGATCACCATCCCCAAAAGCGGTCAAGGGGTGCAACCAAAGTCCTGCCGGAATACAGGCATCAGGGGTCAGGGATCAGTGACCGGCGGCACTGCGCGCAGCGAAACAGTTTCCGCGAGCGAGCGCCAACCAAGGAGTCTCCATCAACCCACGCGAACTAGGGAATCTCGACCAACTCCATCTGACCGTCGCGGCGGCGATGCAGGACGAATGTGTCTCCCGAAACGGTGCGGAAGATGAGCAGATCGCGGTCGCGGAACTCAGCGTCCTTGACGGCCTCCTCGATGGTCATGGGGCTGATCGCAATGGCCTCGGCGCTATTGACGATGTGCGGCTCGACGACCTTGGCATTGGCGGGAAAGGAATGGATCGCGATGGACGCCCGCGCCTTGCCGGCGAGGCGAGACGATCTTGTTTCCTCGGCATCCGGCTCGACACGCGCCTTGGGCCGAGTGACGGGCGGCGCAGTGAGCACCTTATCGCCTTTCGGCAGGCGTTTGCTGACGAGGCGGCGGTCGCGGTAGCGGTTGGCCTGATGCTCGGCGTGCTCGATCGCTTCGCGGAGCGCGGCGAGCGGCGTATCGGCCCTGCCCGTGGCGGCGAATCTCTGCAGCCGCGCCTGGACAGACAGCTCTACGATGTGGACGTGGCGCTCGGTTGTAAAGGTGACGCTGGCGTTCGCGGTGCGGCCAAGAATGCGGCCCATGCGTTCGAGTCCCTCCTCGGCCTGCTCGCGCAACGCCTTGGAAATCTTCCCTTTTCTGGCGGTCATTGCCACATCCATGGTCGCCCTCCGCTTGGAACCGTCTACCCGCCGCAATAATCTGGCGTTGGTGGAGCACAGTATATGACGGAAGAGCCGCTAGCAGCTAGCAACTAGCCATTAGCTATTAGCCTTTCGATCTGCACGCCGGCAGCGGTGTCTCTTGCACAATTTCATGGAGTTCATACCCAGTTCAGCGCACCCAGGGTCGTTCGACCGGCGCGAGCTAATAGCTAAGAGCTAATGGCTAATAGCTGCTTTTCAGATTTCCCAGCGCAGGAGGACGGTGCCGACCGTAAAGCCCGCGCCCACGGCGGCCAGCAGGACCAGATCGCCTTTCTTGAGCTTGCCTTCCTCAATGGCAGTCTCCATGGCGAGCGGAATTGTTCCGGACGAAGTGTTGCCATACTTTTCGATATTGATAATCACGCGTTCCGGATCCATTCCCAGGCGATCGGCGGTGGCGGTAATGATGCGCTTGTTGGCTTGGTGAGGAATGAAACAGCCCAGATCAGCCCCGGTGACGCCGTTGCGCTCGAGCAACTTTAAAGCTGCCTCGGCCATTTTGCGCACCGCGAATTTATAAACGGCCGGGCCGTCCTGGTGGATGTAGTGCATTTTCTTGTCCACGGTCTCGTGCGTGGAAGGATTCAGGCTTCCACCGCCCGGCATGTTCAGGCTGACACCGCCCGACCCATCGATCTCGTTCAGGTAGTCGATGAATCCTATTTCGCCGACTTCGGCCGGCTCAACGAGCACGGCTCCGCCGCCATCGCCAAAGAGAACGCAGGTGGTGCGGTCGGTGTAGTCGGTCATGCGCGTGTTGGCGTCCGCTCCGCAAACCAGAACCTTACTGTGCGCGCCGCTCTCGACCATCTTGACACCCGCCTGCAGCGCATACGTAAACCCCGAGCAGCCGCCGGAGACGTCAAAGCCCCACGCTCCCTTGGCGCCGATTTTGTTTTGCACCAGGCACGCTGTTGAGGGATACATCATGTCGGGCGTCACCGTACCAACGAGGATGACTTCCACCTCGCTCGGCTGGATGCCGCGAGTCGCGAGACATTTCTTTGCGGCCGCCGTGCAGATGTCGCTCAGGCCGAGACCTTTGGCCAGAACATGACGCTCGCGGATGCCGGTGCGCTCCATGATCCACTGGTCGCTGGTGTCCACCATTTTTTCGAGGTCTTTGTTGGTGATGACATCGGGGGGAACGTAGGTTCCGAGCGCCGTAATTTTGGCGCGCCGGCCCACGATGGGGCGAACGGTAAGGCTCAAAGCATTTCTCCTTGCGCGGGGTACACGAGTGCGGCGACTAACTTTCGAGCCTTGGTCCCTGGCTCCTTTGTTCCCTTGGTCCCTCGGTCCCTTGTTCCCTGCCTCTCGCAAAAATGTACCGGGTGACCTACTGCACACGTATGAGCCCGTTACCGTTGCTTCCTTCCGGACCTGGCGGGGTTGGCGGGATTACGTCGCGTAGGACCCGGCACTGATAGATTTTATCACTCGACGCGATGGCGACGCAGAAGCGAAGGCCTATCCAAACCGGATGGGCCTTCGGTGCGGAAACACGCTGCGAAATCAGGCGAGATCGAAGCGATCGAGGTTCATGACCTTGGTCCAGGCGGCGACAAAGTCGTCGACGAACGCCTGCTCGGCATCGCTGCTGGCGTAGACCTCGGCGAGGGCGCGGAGCTGAGAGTTTGAACCGAAGATGAGATCGACGACGGTTCCGGTACCCTTGAGCTCGCCGCTCGCGCGATCATGCCCTTCGAGTATGCCTTCCGACGTGGCGGACTTCTGCCACTTGGTGTTCATGTCGAGGAGATTGACGAAGAAGTCGTTCGTCAATGTTCCGGGCCGTTTGGTGAAGACGCCGAGCTGGGACTGGCCGAAGTTCGCGCCCAGGACTCTCAAGCCGCCGATGAGAACGGTCATCTCGGGGGCGGTGAGGGTGAGCAGTTGCGTTTTGTCGAGCAGGAACTCGGCGGCACAGCTCTCGAGCCCTCTGCGGATGTAGTTGCGGAATCCGTCGGCTTTGGGCTCGAGCACTGCGAACGACGCGACATCGGTCTGCTCCTGCGAAGCGTCGGTGCGACCCGGCGCAAAAGGAACCTTCACGTTGTGACCGGCCTTCTTCGCGGCTTGCTCGACGGCTACTGAACCGCCAAGAACGATGAGATCGGCGAGCGAAACTTTCTTGCCGCCCGATTTTCCGTTGCCGCCCGCAGCATTGAACTCCTTCTGGATGGCTTCGAGCTTCGAAAGCACTTTGGCGAGCTCGGCCGGCTGGTTAACTTCCCAGTCTTTTTGCGGATTCAGGCGAATACGCGCACCATTTGCGCCGCCGCGCCTGTCGCTGCCGCGGAAGGTTGAGGCTGACGCCCAGGCCGTTCTTATGAGCTCCGCGATCGACAGCCCTGACGCCAAAATCTTCGCCTTGAGTGCGTCCGCGTCCTTCTCATCGATCAGCGTGTGGTTGACGGCTGGAACCGGGTCCTGCCAGATGAGCTCTTCCTTTGGCACCAGCGGACCAAGGTAGCGAGAGCGCGGACCCATGTCGCGGTGCGTGAGCTTGAACCAGGCGCGGGCAAAGGCGTCGGCAAACTCGTCGGGGTGCTCGAGAAAGCGGCGCGAGATTTTTTCGTAGGCCGGGTCAAATCTCAAAGACAAATCGGTGGTGAGCATCGTGGGTGGGTGGCGCTTTGCCGGGTCGTGGGCATCGGGAACCAAACTGTCGCCGGTGTGGTCCTTAGGCGTCCATTGATGGGCGCCGGCTGGGCTCGCGGTCAGCTTCCATTCGTAGCCGAACAGGTTGATGAAAAAGTTGTTGCTCCACTTGGTTGGGGTCGTGGTCCAGATGACTTCAAGACCGCTACCGATGGTAGCTCCGGCATTGCCGGAGCCAAAGCTGTTCTTCCAGCCCAGGCCCTGCTCTTCAATCGAGGCTCCCTCGGGTTCGCGATCGACATATTTAAGAGGATCGGCAGCACCATGAGTCTTGCCGAAGCTGTGACCGCCAGCGATGAGAGCGACGGTCTCTTCGTCGTTCATCGCCATGCGGGCAAAGGTTTCGCGGATGTCACGCGCGGCCGCGATGGGGTCGGGATTGCCATTGGGGCCTTCCGGGTTGACGTAGATCAGACCCATTTGAACGGCGGCAAGCGGGTTGGCCAGCTCGCGGTCACCGCTGTAGCGCTGATCGCCGAGCCAGGTAGCCTCCGGGCCCCAATCGACGTCCTGCTCCGGCTCCCAAATGTCTGCGCGGCCGCCGCCGAAGCCGAAGGTCTTGAAGCCCATGGAATCGAGGGCCACGTTGCCGGCGAGGATCATGAGGTCCGCCCAGGAGATTTTGCGGCCGTACTTCTGCTTGATGGGCCAGAGCAGGCGGCGCGCCTTGTCGAGGTTGACATTGTCGGGCCAACTGTTGAGCGGCGCGAATCGCTGCGAGCCACGGCCGCCACCGCCGCGCCCGTCGTGGATGCGGTACGTGCCCGCGGAATGCCAGGCCATGCGGATGAAGAGCGGGCCGTAGTGACCGAAGTCGGCCGGCCACCAGTCCTGAGAATCCGTCATCAGAGCAGTGAGGTCCTCGATCACGGCATGGAGATCGAGGCTCTTGAACTCCTCAGCGTAGTTGAACTCCTCGCCCATGGGATTGGAGAGCGAGGACTGCTGATGAAGGATTTTCAGGTTTAGTTGATCTGGCCACCAGCTTGCATTCGATGGGGCTCCGGCTCCCGTGTGTTTGAGGGCGCCGCTCGAAAACGGGCACTTGGCTTCGCCTGGTGTTGCTTCGTCTGGCTTTGATCCGCTCGGCTTTGATCCGGTTAACATGGCGTTCTGATCGTCGACTATCGGCGGTCCGGGGGTCTGTGTCTCGCGTTCAGACATGGGGCGTCTCCTTGGGGTTTATGGCCTGTTATCGAAATCCATGGCGTCAGCGTTGCGGGAAGAAAGCCAACCAAACGAAGCCGAGCCGCAGGCAATGATGGGTCCAGTTTAGCTCTGCCCCGGCGGCCAGAACAAATGTGGATGGCTGAAACAAATGTGAAAAGATCGCGCGACTGTGAAGAGATCGCTCGATGCGTCGATTCCGGGCGAACGGGCGCGCCCAAGATTTCCTAGCGCAGACCGACCAAGCCTGTGACCGACTGGATGAGCTTGGCGGGATCGTAGCCGACGCCGTCCTTGAAGACGGTCTCGACTTTCTCGATGTTTTCGATGTTCTCCGCGGGATTTGCTCCGAGAACGACGAGGTCGGCCGTCTTGCCGGGAGCGATCGATCCGATGGTCGCAGCCTGGCCCAAGTATTTTGCGCCGTTGAGGGTGGCGATCTGGATTGCCTGGACTGGCGGGAAACCCGCCTCGACGAGCAGCTCGATGTTGCGCTGATCGCCAAAGCCGGGAACATCGCCGCCGTAGCCGGTGGGATCGCAGCCGGCGGTCAGGAGTCCACCGGCCGAAACGAATTCGCGTTCAAATTGCATTTCGAACTTCAACAGTTTGGGATTGCCACCTTGCTGCAACGGGTTGGAATTGGCTGCCTGCTCGGCCAGGCGCGCGCGCGTCGCCAGGTAGCTCCTCTGCGCTTCAGGCGTGAGCGTTTTCAGTTCGGCCTTCTCAAATGCCAAAGGCGGGCGATTGGGAATGAATGTCTCGAAGATGGCCAGCGTGGAAGTAATGGCGACATGATGCGCGACAAGATCGAGGATCATTGCCGCGACGTCAGGCCCGGCCACGTCAACGTTCGTCTCAAGATCTTTTTCCGCGGCGCTCGCATTGGGGCAAACGTCGGGCCGCTTGCCGGGATAGAACTCGGTGTCGACGACGATTCCGTGCTCCAGGTTGTCGATGCCCATGTCGGCGGCCTCCTTGAATCCGATGGAGCAGAGATGACCGGTGATTTTGAGGCCGCGAAAATGCGCGTGGCGGATGGCCATTTTGAGCTCATCCGAGGTGATGTAGTTGTAGGCCTTAAACGAGGTGACGCCCTCAGCAGCCCAGTAGTCGACGGTGCGGCCGGCATCGTCGGCGTCGGCCAGTTGATGCATTTGCAGAGCGAATGTGCCCCTGCCTTCGAGGTATGGACCGGTGACATCGAGCTTGGGACCGGGAATCAGTCCGGCGTCAATCTGCTTCTTGAGCTCGAGATCGGTGTAGGGTTCCACGCTTCCGGCGGTGCGCGCCGTGGTGACGCCGCCTGCGAGATACAGGCGCGGCGCGCTGTCGGCCATCTCCCCATAGATCGCGTTTCCGGTATCGGGCCGGTCGGGCAAGGGGTAAAACAGGTGCTCATGCATTCCGACGATGCCGGGGATGACCGTCTTGCCGGTGAGATCGAGGATCTTTGCACTGGGCGGATAGGGGATGGATGGGTTGGCGGGCTGAACAGCGATGATTCGGCTGCCCGCAATGTCGATGCGCATGTCCTGCTGCGGCGCTGCGCCGGTGCCGTCGATGATAGTCACGTGCTCAAGCACCAGCACAGATGCGTCTTCCTTGATGTAGGGAGCAAGGGGATTAGGTTGCTGCTGGGCCGCTAACGAAAATGCGAGCGGGAAGAAGGCGGCGAGCAATGCGATGCGAAGCGGTCGATACATGGCAGGTCCGATCAGGGAAAAGATTCAGGCTAGTTTCTTGAGTTTCAATCGACGGAATGGGGCTGTCAATCGGAGATCGCGGGGGAGTGCGAGTTCCTGCCCTCTTATCCACATTGGCACCTTTGATCTGCGTTGACCCTGCGGTTCCGCGTCCGTAGAGTCTTAAATGAAGCGGCCGAATCGCCCGCGCGGGCGGCGTTGTGCGAGGCTGCGGGCGTGCGGATAGAGAAGGTTTGAGGTGGGCCCGACAATTTTGGAGCGGGTCTGGAGCGGGTTTGGAGTGGGCCGGAGTAAAGATGCTGAAACTAAAGAAGATTCACATCCTCGGATTCAAGAGCTTTTGCGATCGCACGGAAGTGACGGTGGCGGGCACGGGGATCGCCGTGGTCGTGGGGCCGAACGGGTGCGGGAAGTCGAACATTCTGGACGGGGTGAGCTGGGTGCTGGGCGAGCAGAGCGCGAAGAGCCTGCGCGGCTCGCACATGCAGGACCTGATTTTTGCTGGGACGCGCGAACGCAAGCCGCTGGGCATGGCGGAAGTGACGCTGACGATGATCGACCCGGACGCCTATGAGGGACCGGTGCCGGTCGCGCCGGAGGTCGAGATCGATCATGAAGGACCGGCAGACTGGGATGAGAGCGAAGTCCGGCGGCGGCGAGCGAGCGAAGCTGAAGAGATTATTGCCGACGAGCAGCCGGGACAGACGATTGAAGAAGAGGCCGGCGAGAAGGCTGACGGCGGTCAAGCGGGTCAAGCCACAGATTCAGTCCAAAACGCTGCCCCACCGCAGGGGTCGCAGGGCGTGGTGTTGAAGATTCGGCGGCGCAGGTTCCGCAGCACGCCGCAAAGGGGCGAAGTGGTGATCACGCGGCGGCTGTTCCGGACAGGGGAGAGCGAATACCTGCTGAACGGAAAGCTGTGCCGGCTGCGCGATATCCAGGACATCTTCATGGGCACGGGCCTGGGGCCGGAGAGCTACGCGATCATCGGGCAGGAGCGCATTGGGCAACTGCTCAGCTCAAAGCCGTACGAACGGCGAGCGATCGTGGAAGAAGCCGCGGGAGTGACGCGCTTCAAGACCAAGAAGCGGCTGGCGGAGCTGCGGCTGGAGAGCGCGAAGCAGAACCTGGCGCGCGTGGACGACATTTTTGAAGAAGTGACGCGGCAGATGAACAGCCTGAAGCGGCAGGCGGCCAAGGCGGAGCGATTCGCCGCGGTGCGCGAGGAGCTGCGCGGACGGCTGCGCGTGGTGCTGGCGAGCCGGATGGCGACCATGGATGCGGACCAGGCGCGGCTGGAGCAGGAGATCGCGGCGCTTACGGAGCGCATTAATGGTTCGGCGGAGGCAATAGGAGAACATGAAGCCAGCCAGCACACGCTGACCGAGCGCGGATACGCGCTGGACCGGCGGGGCGAGGCGACGCGAGCGAAGGCGAGCGACGCGGCCGTGGAGCTGGAGCGAGCGACGGCGCGGGAGCTCAGCAATACGGAGCGCGTGAACGAGCTGGATTCCCGGATTGAAGCGTCAGGCGCTGAACTCGAACAACTGCGGACGCAAACGGCCGGGATTGAAGAGGAGCGCGCGCAGCAGCGGAGCTTTCTGGAGACGGCAGCCGGGGAAGCGCGCGCATTCCACGAGAAGGTGGAAGCGCGGCAGCATGAGGCACGCGCCGCTGCGGAGGAGGTCTACACCGCGGAGCGCGAACTGGAAGGCGCGCGGCGTCATGCGATGCACCTGTTGACGCTGGCCGGCAATGCGCGGAATTCCATGGTGCAGGGCGAAGAAAGCCTTGCGGCGCTGGAGCGCGAGGCGGAGCGGCTCGACGGCGAGATGGGGCAGGCGCACATCGAGCAGAAAAATCTGGGCGTGCAGACAGGCGAGTCGCGGCAACGCTTTGACGCGGCGGACGCGACACTGAAGCGGCTCGAAGATGAGATTGCAAAGTTGCGCGAGACTGCGCAGAGCAAGAGGACCGACGAAGGCGCACGACGGGCTCTGGCGAACCAACTGCGCGGCGAACAGGCAGCGGCAGCAGGACGGCGCGACTCACTCAATGCGCTGATCCGAAATCACGGATACGCGACAGACACGGTGCGGCGGCTGCTGAAGCCGGGAGCACTGGGGCCGTCTGTTGCGCCGGTTGGCACGCTGGCGGACTTTGTTGAAGTGAGCGGTGAGCACGAAGGCGTGGTGGACGAGTTCCTGCGCGAAGAGCTGAACTACGTGGTGGTGGAAAGCTGGGGCGCGGCCGAGGAGGGCGTACGCGTTCTGAAGACCAGCGACGGACGGGCCACGTTCCTTGTGCACTCCGATGCGCAGGGCGTGCTGTTTGAGACGGGCGAGGGGCCGGTGAACGAGCCGGGCCTGACGCCGCTGCGCGGTGCGATTAAAGTGCTGAACGGATTTGGACGGTCGCTGGAGTCGCTTCTTCCCAAGCTGCGGCACGGCTACCTGGCGGAGAATGCGATTGAGGCGCAGCGGCTGGCGTTGCGCTATACGCACGCATACTTTTTGACGCCGGAGGGTGAATGCTTTCATCGCTCGACAGTTACGGGCGGCAAGCCTGCGAGCGAGGGTCCGCTGGCGCTGAAGCGCGAGTTGCGCGAGACCGAAGGCCGGCTGGCGAAACTGGAGACGGAACTTGCGGACGCGGAGAAGGAAGCCGAAGCGCTGACGCGCGCGATCGAGGAGCTGACGGCGGAGCTTGAAACGCGCGGCGAGGAGCGGCGTCATGCGGAGAGCGAGGCGGCCAACCTGGGCGCGGCTCTGAAGCAGATGGAGGCCGAAGCTCAGCGTATTGAGCGGCGCATGCAGGAGTGGGAGGCGCAAGCTGCACGCAACAAGGATGCGCGTGAAGCGAGACGGCAGTCGATTTGGGAAAAGCGCGAAGAGGCGGCGCGGCTTGAGGCCGAACATGCGCAGACCGAGAGCAGCCTGAACGCGCAACTGGCGCAGTTGGAGATTCTGCGGCAGAAGCGCGAGGCCTTGCAGCAGGAAGCGGCGCAGATGACTGCGGAACTGGCAGGCCTGGAAGAGCGCAGGCGCGGAGCGGAGGCGGCGTTCCAGCGCATCGACCGGCTGTTTGGCGATCTGGACCGGCGCATGCAGACAATCGAGCAGCAGCGCACCGCTGCGACGGCGGAGCGCGAGCAGCGGGTGAACGAGAATGCCGAGCTGGTGAAACGCCGTGCGGAGTTGACCACAGCGCGGGCGGAAGCGCTGGCTGAGGCGCAGCAGATTACAGAGCAGGCACAAGCGCTGCGCCTGCAATTGGCAGAGCTTGAAACACAGTTGAAGAACGAGAGATCGGCGGTAGATCAACTGCGCGAGGACCGCGCAGGGCATTCGACCGCGCTGGCCAAGCTGCGCTCCGATCTGGAACACCTGGAGGCAAGTTGCCTCGCCGAAGTGAATGTCGAGGCGCAAGTGCTGCGCGCGGATGTGGAGATTGCACGGCTGGCCGGCGAGGAACTGGCCGCCGAGGAAGAGACGTGCCGCGGACTGCGGCAGCGGCTAGAGCAGATGGGCCCGGTGAACATGATGGCGCTGGATGAGTACAAAGAAACGGCGGAGCGCCATGGATTCCTGATGACGCAGCGGCAGGACCTGATCGAGTCCATCGAGAACACGCAGGAGACGATCAAGGAGATCGATCAAATTTCGCGGACGAAGTTCGACGAGGCGCTGGTGGCGATCAACGAGAATTTCGGAAGGGTTTTTGCGCGCCTCTTTCAGGGCGGCCAGGCATTTTTGCGGGTGAGCGACGAAGGAAGTCTCGAAGAGAGCGGGCTGGACATCGTGGTTTCGCCGCCGGGCAAGAAACTGCAGAATGTGTTGCTGCTCTCGGGCGGCGAAAAGTCGCTGACGGCGCTGGCGCTGCTGGTGGGAATCTTCCAGTTCCGCCCAAGCCCGTTCTGCGTGCTGGACGAAGTGGACGCGGCGCTGGACGAGACGAACGTGGGCCGCTTTGCGGACCTGCTCGAATCGCTGAGCCGCGACACGCAATTCCTGATCGTCACGCACTCCAAGCGCATGATGCAAGCCGCCGATATGATCTACGGCGTGACCATGCAGGAACCGGGCGTGTCGAAGGTGGTGAGCGTGCGACTCGGGCAGCATCGCGAGGCGCAGCGAGCGACCGCGTAACGGTCCACGATTCACGGTCCACGGAGACGGACGTGCCAGGCAAGCTGGAAATGATTGTTGGGCCGATGCGGAGCAACAAGACCGCGGAGTTGCTGCGCAGGATCGAGACGCGCCGCGAGTACGCCAAGCAGCATGTGATGCTGCTGAAGCCGAGCGCCGACACGAAGGCGGCGGCCGGGCTGGTGGAAAGCCGCAATCGCAATGGTTGCGGAAAGATGGAAGCGGTCGAGTTCCCTTCGGTCGATCCATGGACTGTGCTGCCGGTGATTGAATCGACGGAGCAGCGCATCGGCAAACGCATTGAGTGCATCGCCCTCGACGAGGGCCAGTTCGTACAGGATCTATTTCAGTTCACCAAGCGGCTGCTCGACCTGGGCTACGACGTGATGGTTTCGGGCCTGGAACTGGACTTTCGGGGGATGCCGTTCGGCGAGATGCTCGACCTTTCGTGGCTGGTGCGGACGTACGCGGGCAACGTGACCGAGCTGGTGGCGTATTGCAGTTGCGGAGCGAAGGCCTTGTATCCGCAGCGGCTGTTGGGTGGACGACCGGCGGACTACTCCAGCCCAATCATCATGGCGGGCGACAACTATGAGCCGCGTTGCGAGGAGCATTTTGTGCTGCCGGGAAGGCCGCACTGAAAGGCAGCGGGGCTAGCGGAGCAAGCCAATCGGATAGCGGGCAAAAAATCGCCCCCGATGGAAAACTTCGCATCGGAGGCGCTTGTAGAGCTAATTACACAAGATAAAGACAGGGACCAGTAGCCGGCACTGGAGGTCGGTAGTGCGCGGCTACTGGCGATCCCTCGTATTAAACGAAGCTAGCCGCGGCTTCCCCTTTCCACTGCTGCCTCGTGTCGCCCGGCTCAAAGAGGGCTTTCTTACACGCCCTCCGAACCATGTTGACAGATGCAGTGTCTCCCATGCGGAGTCAGGGGTCCGTGACGGCCGTCACAGGGGATTGTGTTAACAAAAAGAACCGAAGAGTTGAGGCTGAATCTGGCCTGAAAAGGGTCTGAATGCGTGCCGTGCCGGCGGCGGAAGACACAAAAGTTGTAAGCCGATCGTCAATCACAGTGAGCTTCGCATTGGGCGCAAAAGCAGGGGCGATTGACAAAGCGTGCCTGCCGCTCGAAAATCGTGAATTCAGTTCTCCCGAGGAAGAATCCCTATGGCAGCATTGCTGACGACCAACCTTGGCGACATGCCCTTACTGGGCCGCGGCAAAGTGCGCGATCTGTATGCGGTGGACGGCGCGTTGCTGCTGGTGGCGACGGACCGCATTTCGGCATTCGATCATGTGCTCGGGTCCGGAATTCCGGACAAAGGCAAGATATTGACGCAGATTTCGCTGTTCTGGTTCGATCTCGTCAAGAATTTGGTTCCCAATCACGTGATTACGTCGGTCGTTGGTGAGTTCCCGGCCGCTTTGCAACGCTATGCCGGTCAATTGGAAGGGCGCTCGATGCTGGTGAAGAGGGCGCAAATGTTCCCGGTGGAGTGCGTGGCGCGCGGATACCTTGCGGGATCGGGGTGGAAGGAGTATCAGGCGTCGGGAGCGGTGTGCGGGATCGAGCTTCCGCCCGGTCTGAAGGATGGATCGCGGCTGCCGGAGCCGATCTTTACGCCGGCGACGAAGAGCCAGGATGGGCAGCACGACGAGAACATTTCGTATGCCGCTGTTGAGAAGCTGGTGGGCGCGGAAGAGGCCGCGGAGCTACGGCGGCTGACGCTTGCGATCTACCGGAAGGCCGCCGCGCACGCGGAGTCGCGCGGGCTGATCCTGGCCGACACAAAATTTGAGTTTGGCAAAACCGCCGGAGGGGTTATGCTTGCCGATGAGGTCTTAACTCCGGATTCATCGCGTTTCTGGGACGGAAAGTTATGGAAACCCGGCGGCGCGCAGCCATCCTTTGACAAGCAGTTTGTACGCGACTACCTGGAAGAAATCCACTGGAATAAACAAGCTCCGGCTCCGAGTTTGCCGGAGGAAGTTGTGGAGCGCACACGGGCCAAGTATCTTGAAGCTTTCCGGCGCTTGACCGGACGGGAGATGGGGTCGTAAGGTTTGCGAACGGGCCCGGAAGCGAATGCGGAGCGGAATTATGACTTGGGCAGATTGGGTCATCCTGGCAGTGCTTGCCGCAGCGACGTTGGGCGGACTTGCGCAGGGGTTCTTCCGGACGGCCGCCTCGCTGGCAGGGTTGCTCCTGGGGCTGACGCTGGCGGCGTGGAACTACCAGCGAGTGGGGATTGTGTTCAAGCCGATCTTCAGGGTCGAGGCGGTGGCCGACACGGTTGCTTTCCTGCTGATCGCGCTATTGGTGATGGGACTCGCGAACCTGATTGGTGGCGCGCTTGGGAAGGTGGCTGACAAATTGGGTCTGGGATGCCTGGATGGCCTGGCGGGGGCGATCCTGGGATTTATTCAGGGGTTGGTGCTGGTGACGATCGGGATAATGGTGACCGTGGCCTTTTTCCCGAGCCAGGATTGGCTGAACGAAGCGAGACTGCCGAAGCTGTTTTTCGGTACGCTGCATGTGAGCGAGAATGTGACCCCGGGGGAGTTGGGCGACCGCCTGCGCAAAGGCCTGTTGGAGCTGGAACACGAATCGCCGGGCTGGATGCGGCCCCACGGGACGACATAAGAAGAGTGGCTGAGAAATTGTTCTGCACGAACGCCGCGGGACGGGTTAGACTGATTGTTCGTAATTGGCAAGAGGGACCTGTGAAACGAGAACTGGAAAGCCTGGTGACGCAAATGCACTCGAGCGGCCTCCGCTACGAAGAGGCGGTGCGCGAGTTCAAGCGGCAGTATTTGCGTGAGGTGTTGGTGGCACACCGGGGGAACCAGTGCAAGGCCGCGGAAGAACTGGGCATGCATCGCAACACGCTGAGCCGCGCGATGGCGGAGCTGGGACTGGACCTGGCCGAGGTGCGGGCTGAGCTCAAGCGTCCGCCGCGGAGCGAACGTCCTGTATACAGCGCGTACCGGCAGGGCTACCGCCAGGGCTGAGAGCGCTGCGTCCTGAATCATGCAGAAAACACAACCGAAGAGCGAGGCCCGCGTTGAGATCGAGCCCGATTTTGTGTGGGACGAGCAGGACGCGTATCTTTTCGACATCGACGGGACGTTGATGCGCAGCCGGGACCGGGTGCATTACGACTCGGTGGCCGCGAGCGTGCAGCGGATCACGGGATTCGAGATCACGCTGGCCGGGGTCCTGATCCACGGAAGCACGGACACTGCGATCCTGCGCGAGGCGTGCCGTCAGGCGGGGATTCCCGACAAAGTTCTGGAGGAGCACTACGACGCCATTCTCGAGGCGATGCGGAATAGTGTTGCCGAGCGGCGACAGGAATTGGATCCGGAGCTGACTCCGGGGGTCGAGGAAGTTCTGCGGCACCTGGCGCAGAAGGGCGCGCTGCTGGGCGTGGCGTCGGGAAATCTTGAGGCTATCGGCTGGATCAAGATTGAGAAGGCCGGGCTGCGCGTGTGGTTCCGCTTTGGCGGATTTAGCGATCACTTCCCGGTGCGGCCGGAGCTGATCGGTCATGCGGCACGGAAGGCGCGGGAGCTGGCAGGTCCCGGAAAGGAAGCAGGAGTCAGGATCTGCGTGGTGGGCGATACGCCGCGGGACATTGAGGCAGCGCGAGCCAACTTTCTTTCGGTGATTGCGGTGGCAACGGGGAAGTACAGCTTTAATGAATTGCGACAGTGCCAGCCCGAAGCTTGCGTGTCGTCGCTCAAGGATCTGTTCGCCATGGCTCCGGGCACACAATGAGAACGCGCGAGGCAAAGATCGCGGTGTGGCGGCGGCCAGGGACGCGGAGCAGGTGTGTGGGTGCGGCTGCGAAGCTGCGCGGCGCGGGGCTGCTGCTGGCTGCTGTGGCAGCCACGCTTTCGGCGCAAACAGTGAGTCCGGCTCCGGCGCAAGGTGCGGCGGACACGGGTGCGGTGGCTGGTTCGGCGGGGCAGGCAGCGCCGGCGGTGAGCGAGATCCCGGAGCCCGGCAAACCGGCGAAAGGCCCGCGCAGCAGCGATCAGAGGCGCGCGGCGAAGGTTTATCTGGAATCGAGCAAGCTGTTCCTGAACCGCCAGTTTGAAGAGGCGATGCGGGGATTTGAGCGCGCGGCCGCGCTCGATCCCACGAACACGAACTACCCGCTGGCGGCACAGGTGGCGCGCAGTCACGCGGTGACGGCGCTGATCCAGGCGGCAGCCAAAGACCGGCTGCTGGGCGATGAGGCTACCGCTCGCGCGGCACTGGCGCGCGCGCTTGCACTCGATCCTACGAATTTCGAGGTCAGCCAGCATCTGGACGAGTTGGCGGATGAAAACGTGCGCAACGAGCCCAGGCCACTGTACGGGCAAGCTTCGAGCGAGATCGCCAATCCGGTGACAATGTTAGCGGGGCCTGCGCCGCAAAGCTTCCACCTGCACACCGACCAGCGCCAGGCGATCGAGCAGGTCTTCAAGGCCTACGGAGTGACGGCGATGCTCGATGACAGCGTGCGGCCGAATTCGGTGCGGCTGGATCTTGATGACGTGAAGTTCGCGGATGCGGCGCGCATTCTGGGATTGGCGACGCACACCTTCTATGTGCCGCTGGATGCGCATCACGCATTGGTGGCCGACGATACGCGCGAGAACCGTGCGCGGCTGACACCCGAGGAGACAGAGACGGTTTACCTGGCCGGACTGAGCGCCGACGACATGAGTGCGGTTGAATCGGTGGCCAAGAATGTGTTTGAGACGCAACAGGCTCAAATTTCACAGTCAGAGCACACGATCACGCTTCGCGCGCCGGCATCGACGCTGGACGCGTTCAATGCCACGATGAGGAGCCTGCTTGACGGAAAGAGCCAGGTGCTGGTGGATGTGAAGATCGTTCAGGTGGCGCACACGGGCGAGCGCAATACGGGAGCCCAATTGCCACAGAGCATGTCGGCGTTCAATGTTGCTGCCGAGGAACAGTCGCTGTTAAGCCAGAATGAGAGCCTGGTGCAACAGATCATTTCGTCGGGGCTGGCTTCGGCCAATAACCCGCTGGAGATCATCGCCATTCTTATCGCATCCGGCGACGTGTCGAGCTCGCTGTTCTCCAGCGGACTTGCCCTTTTCGGCGGCGGGCTGACGGAATCGGCGCTGGTGCCCGGCACGACAAAGTTCAACCTGAGTTTGAACACATCCGACTCGCGGGAACTCGACGAGATTGAGCTGCGCATGGAGGACGGCCAGGATGAAACCATCAAGGAGGGTGAAAGGTATCCCATTCAGACCTCTTCCTTCTCGAGCCTGTCGTCAAGCTCTTCGAGCATTTCAGGGTTGACTAGCGCGGGGAGCTCGAGCAGCCTGTCGTCGTTGCTGTCGTCGGTGAGCTCGACAACGTCGAGTGTTCCCATGATTCAGTACGAGGACCTGGGCCTGAATTTGAAGATGACGCCGAAGGTGCTGCGCGACGGCGACGTTGCGCTCACCATCGATCTAAAGCTCGATGCACTGGCGGGAACGTCGATCGATGGCAATCCGGTGCTGGACAACCGCGCGTATTCCGGCACGGTGACGCTGCGGGAGGGCGAGGCATCGGTGGTGGCGACGGAAATGGACAAATCCGAGAGCTTGGCGATCAGCGGAACGCCGGGAATCAGCGAGATTCCGGGGCTGAACAATGTTACCGATAAGGATATGCAAAAGAACTACGCGACACTGGTGATCGTGATGACGCCGCACGTGATCCGCGGGTCGCAGGCTGCGGGGCACACGGCGATGTTCCGAGTGGAAAAAGCCATCACCCGATAGCCGTGGGGCCGGCCCACCCCTTGTTCATCACGCGATTCGGGCTTGGCTACTGGCCGGTTACGCCGTCGGTCTTGGCTTGGTAATCGATGATCCTTTTCAGCAGGTCATAGGAAGCGGAGGCAGCAACGGGGCGGCCGTTAACCATGAGCGTAGGCACCTCGACGACGCCCAGATCCTTGCCCAACTGAACGGCGGCATCGACGTCGGCCTTGACCTCAGGCGAGGCGGCACAGGCCGCAACCTTGGCAGGATCGAGGCCGGCCTTGGTGGTGGCACTGTTGAGGGTGAGCGTTGCGCCGTCGGGCGTGGCCAGGCCATCCTGACCGTCAAAGACCGCGGCGGCATACTGGAAAAAGGCAGAGCTACCGCCCAGCTTTGTCACGCAGACGCCGTATTCCGCCGCGAGGGTGGCCTGCGGATGGATGGACGCAATGGGAAAGTTCTGAAAGACGATGCGCGCCTTGGGATAGTCGGCGACCAGCTTGTCCATGTTGGCTTGCGCCTCTTTGCAGTGCGGGCATTGGAAGTCGGCAAACTCGACCAGTTCCAGACCTTTCGATGCAGATCCACGGTAGGGGCCGTTGGCGTGCTGCTGCAACTTTTGGCGCGAGTCGGCGAAGGGCGTGGCGCCGAAGTCGATGATGTCGTCACCGGTGACGATGTGCTTGCCGTCAGGAAGAGCTAAGAAGGAAAGAACCTGCGGTTTCTGTTTGCCGGTTTTGTCGCCGACCAGAACGATGACCTTGCTGACGCCGTCAGCGGGCGTCTTAAGAATGGCCTGCACCTGCCACATGCGGTCCTGGTCGAAGCCCCAATTGGCCTGAAGAAAGCCGTTGACGACTTCCTTTGTCGGCGCGGCGGCGGTGAAATTGGCCGGATCGGGCTTGGGAAATACAGGAGGACCCGACGGAGCCGGCGCGGAAGGCGCGGGCGCAGGCTGCCGGTCTTGAGTCGCGCCGGATGGGGGCGCCGCATCCGGCTGCTGTGTTGGGGCCGAGGGCTCGGTGCTTGTGGTATCAGGCGCTGGCGGCACATGTTGCTGGGCGACGGCTTGAAGTGCGGGAACGAATAAAGCAATCAGCGCGACGGCGCCGATGAAACGGCAAGACAAACGGATCAAGCTATTCTCCTTCGATCTCGGGAAAAGTCCCTTTCCCTAGCTTATAACGGGGTGCTGGTCAGCTTCCCGTGTAACGTGGAACTGGTCAGTCCTGGACTTTGACGGCGATGGGAAACCGGCGGCCCATGCCAAAGGACTTGGAGGTCACCTTCAGGACCGGAGCGGCCTGCTGGCGTTTGTACTCGGAGCGCTCAATGAGGCGCACCACCTGTTGGACGAGATCGAGTGGAAAACCGCGCTCTTGAGCGATCGATTCCGGCGTCTCATAGCGCTCGACGTAGGCTTCGACGATGGGATCGAGCACCTCGTAGGGCGGCAGCGAGTCGGTGTCCATCTGTCCGGGGCGCAGCTCGGCGGATGGCGGCTTGGAGAGGATAGCGGTAGGGATGACTTCCCTTTCCCGATTGAGCCAATAGCAGACGGCGTAGACGCGCGTCTTAACCAGATCGCCGATGACGGCGAGAGCCCCTACCATGTCGCCGTAGAGGGTGCAATAGCCGACGGCCATCTCGGATTTGTTGCCCGTTGTGAGCACCAGCGCGCCGAGTTTATTGGAGAGGGCCATGAGGATGGTGCCGCGAATGCGGGGCTGGATGTTTTCCTCGGTGATGTCGGGCGGCAATCCGGTGAAGAGAGGAGCCAATGCGCGGTTGAAATCGGCGAAGAGGTCGCTGATGGAAATGGACTGAAAGCGAATGCCGAGGTTCGAGGCCAACTGGCGGCTGTCGTCAACGGAACCTGAGGAGGAGTATGGACTGGGCATGCCGATGCCGATCACGTTTTCCGCGCCCAGAGCTTCGGTGGCGATGGCAGCGACCAGGGCTGAGTCGATGCCGCCGCTGAGGCCGACGATGACCTTGCGAAAACCGCACTTGCGCACGTAGTCACGAGTGCCGAGCACGAGAGCGCGGTATGCGGCCTCAGTCTCATCGTCTTCGGGAAGCGAAATGGGCGAAGTGTTGAAGGGGTCGAGGACGACCAGGTCCTCCTGGAACGAGGCGGCCTGGGCGATCAGCTCTCCGCGCGCATTGAGGGCTAACGAGGAACCGTCGAAGATAAGGCTGTCGTCGCCGCCGACCTGATTGCACATGAGCACAGGGATGCCGTCTCGGCGGGCGATGGCGGAGAGCATCTCGCGGCGAACGGCGCGCTTGTTGTGCCAGAAGGGCGAGGAAGAGAGGTTGATGTGCAGAGCCGGGCTCTGGCGCATGAGCTCTTCCATGGGATCGATGGTATAGAGGCGGCGGCGCCAGAAATTCTTGTCGTTCCAGGCGTCCTCGCAGATGGAGACGGCGAGACGAAGGCCCTCAAAGTCGATGACCTTCTGGGGCCCGGATGGGGAGAAGTAGCGCTGCTCATCGAAGACGTCGTAGAAGGGCAGCAGCCGCTTGTGTTGCTCGAGGAGCAGTTGGCCGCGGTCTAGAAGGACGGCGGCGTTAAAGGCGGGTTTGAGGTCTTCGCGTCCAGCTGGCAGAGCGACGCCGGCAAGGACGGCGGTGGGCAGATCGCGCGTGGCGGCGGCGAGGTCTTCGACCGCGGTGCGGCAGCGCGCAAGGAAGCTGGGTTTCTCAACGAAGTCGGCGGGCGGATAGCCGCAGATGGCAAGCTCGGAGAAGACGGTGAGCCGCGCGCCTGAATCAGCGGCGCGACGGCTGGCGGCCAGAATTTTCTCGAGATTGCCGGTAAAATCGCCGACGGTAGGATCGATCTGGGCGAGAGCGATCTTCACAGAACCAGTTTAAATGGAGGGGAGGCGTGAGCGGGGCTAGCGGCGTTAGCGGGGCCAGGGAGGTCAGAGGAGTGCATGCGGTGGCAATTGCAACGCGAACGCGAAGAACCCGAGAAGGCTAAGTTATTCAATTATTAAGGCTTTATGAAACATGCCCCCCAAACGGGGGATTTATCTGCACGGAAGTTACTGCGTAGAATCAAAGTCGTAACTAAATGAGCCATCCCTAAAGATCGGCCTGGGGCGGTCGACGAAATCTGCAGAGTTCGGATTCAGAGTTCGGATTCATTGAGCGCTTCCATAACTACGGAACCGCTCGACTCGGGGGAACGCCATCGAACCGCAAATGAAATTGGGCGAGCTGTTGGTCCGCGCCAAGATTGTCACGGAGAAGGACGTCAGTGCGGCCCTTGAGCGGAAGGTGCTGCAGGGCGGAAACCTGGGCGAAAATCTGGTTGCGAATGGGGCGACCGATTCGCGAACGATCGAGCGGTTCATCCACCGCGTCCCGCGGGAACCCGAAGACATTGCGGCGACGGGCATCGACGACACCGATTTGCTGGCGCTGTTCATGAAGCTGGTTTTTTCCGGGCGCCTGGAGAAGATCGGCCAGATTTCCGATGCCATTAAACTTCCCCAGCACATCGTGATGGACCTGGCGAAGATCGCGATCGAGCGGCAGTTGCTCTATACGCTGGGGACGATGAGTTCGGACAGCGTGCTGGACATGCGCTATGCGATGACCGATGAGGGCAAACGGTGGACGCTCGAGGCGCTGCAGAGATCGCGATACCTTGGCCCCGCGCCGGTGACGCTTGCCGAATTTATCGAGCGGGTGAACATACAGAAGCCGACGAACGAGCGTGTGACGTTGGAACAAGTGCACAAGGCAATCAAGGAATTGACGATCGACGAAACGATCGTGGAGCAGGCGGGACCGGCGTTGAACTCCGGCCGGGCGATTTTGCTTTATGGACCCCCGGGAAATGGCAAGACTTCAGTTGCGCTGAGTTTCGCCAGCGTCTTTCAGGATTTGATTCATGTCCCTTATGCGATCACCATTGAGGGCCAGATTATCCGCTTCTACGATCCGCGGATTCACATCCAGGCCGGCGCCCAGGCAAGAAAAGAAGACAGTCCCGAGCTTGCGAGTTTCCGGCGAGAGACGCACGACCGGCGATGGGTGACTTGCCGGCGGCCTTTCGTGGTGGCCGGCGGCGAATTGACCCTGGAAATGCTGGACCTGCGCTACGACGAGAAGGGGCATTACTACGAAGCGCCGTTGCACATGAAGGCGCTGGGCGGTTGCTTCCTCATCGACGACTTCGGGCGGCAATTCGTGAGCCCGAGAGACCTGCTGAACCGCTGGATCGTGCCCATGGAGAGCCGGGTCGACTACATGAAGCTGCGCTCGGGAGCCAGCTTCTGCATTCCGTTTGAAGAAATCGTGATCTTTGCCACCAACCTGAATCCGGAAGACCTGATGGATCCGGCATTTCTTCGGCGTCTTCCTTACAAGATCGAAGTGGGTTCGCCGGGCCTGGAACAATTCCGGCGGATTTTCCAAATGGAGTGCGCGCGGCACAAGCTGACCCTCAGCGACGAAGTCTTCAATTTCATCGTGTACATGATCACGAAGGAAAAAGAACTGGAGCTGGCTGGATTCCAACCCACATTCATTGTTGAGCAGGTGACGGCGACTTGCCGTTTCCTGGGCAAGGAACCGGAGCTGAAATCGCCTTACGTGGAGTATGCCGTCAACAATCTGAGGATACGAAGGAGTGCCGAGCCGCGAATGGAGCGCGCGCCGCAAACCGGCTCGACCTCAACGCCGGCCGAAGTGAGGAAGCCGGTGGAAATCGTCCAGGAACTCCGGGGCGTTGAGATCAAGCGGAGCCCTGGCCTGGTCTAGGGTGGTGTTTCAGGAATTCGATTCGTAATTCGAGATCCCGAACCGCAGATCCTTCGACTCAGTTTGGCGCAACAACGCGCCAAACTTGGCTCAGGACGACAGGTCGTTTTGATGCGAACTTCACAGACAGGACACCAGGTGTATAGACGTCCGCGTGTCCGCTACGTGCCGGTGCCGGAAAAGACGACGGCGACCGTGCGCATGATGATCTTGAAGTCGAGCCAAATGCTCCAACTGTCGATGTAGGTGACGTCAAGCGAGACGTAGCTGGCGAAGGATGGGTCCTGTCGTCCCTGGACCTGCCACAAGCCAGTGATGCCAGGAGTGACGTCAAGGCGGCGCAGGTGGCCGAGATCGTAGTTGCGCACCTCGCCGGCCAGCGGCGGACGGGGGCCGACGATGCTCATCTCGCCGCGCAGGACATTGATAAACTGCGGCAATTCATCCAACGAATATTTGCGCAGGAAGCGGCCCAGCCGGGTCATGCGGGGGTCGTTTGAGACCTTGAAGAGCACGTCGTCGCGCTCGTTCATGTGCATGATCTCGGCGCGGCGCGTGTCGGCGTCGCGAACCATGGTGCGGAACTTGATGCAGTGGAATACGGCGCCCCTCTTGCCGATGCGCTCCGAGGAATAGAAAACCGGGCCGGGGGAATCGAATTTAATGGCGATGGCGATGGCCAGCAGGAAGGGCGAAAAGAGAACAAGGACTAATGTGGAAAAGACGGCGTCAAAGACGCGCTTGAAGATCAGTCCGATTTCGGGGACCGCGCCGCGGTGCAGGGGGATGGTAGGAAACTGGCCGATGTATTCGATGGGACTGTTCCAGGCCAGGCCGTCATAGAGATCGGGAACGACGCGAAGATCGACTCCTTGTGCGCGAGCCTGCTCCAGCACGTTTTGGACGGTACCGCGCTCGCATGGGGTGGTGAAGAAGATTTCGTCGATGAACTGCTTGCGGGCGTCCAGAAAGAGAGATTCGAGGTTGCCGACGATATCGGAAGTGACCGAGTCGTGTGAGGTGCAACCAGGCAGTTCAATAAAGCCTTTGAAAGTGTAGCCCAGGTGGCGGATTTTCTCGAGGTGCTGACGGAGCGCTTGTGCCTCAAGGCCGGTGCCGACGATGAGCACGTTGCGGGTGTCGAGCCCCCGATCAAACCGGCGGTAGAGCAGAATGCGATAAATGAGGCGGCGGAGGGCCAGCCCAATCGTGACGAGGACGATGGTTTCAAGAACAACGCCACGGGGAATCACTTCTGCTCTGACCAGGTAGAGCGCGCCGGTGAGGAGGAGGCCTGAGGTGAGGCAGGCCTGGGCGCTCATCCTCTGCTCGTGGAGGAAGTTGGTCATGTGCATGGGCGTATAGAGATGCAGGCGCCTGCTGGTGACAATGAGCGCGCATGTGAACCCGCATAAGAGGGCCAGCAAAATCCAAATCGACAGGCCGTGGAACAAAGTGCCCTGGAAAAAGTTCCGCGCGCCCTCTACGGGGGTCGTGTGGAACTTGTAGAGTGTAGCCCCCATGGCAGCCAGGAAGACGGTGAGCACATCCATCACCATCCACATCTTGGCCGTCCCCCGCGAACTTCTCGAGGAGCTGCCTGCGGCTTCGGCGTCCCACTCGGCCAGCGACGAAGACAGCTTTTGCCAGAAATCCGAACTCGCCATAAAGTCTACGCAGACCTCAAGCTTTCTGAAGTGCCTGGACTACCGGCCGCTGGGGTTGATGTCGAACGCAAGAGAAGCAAGGCACAAGTGAATCACTGTGTTCTGTGAGCGGTGTTCTGCTCAGCGTCTCGAGGCTGGGTCCTGGATCGGCTGACACGGTGGAACAAAAGAAGTTGCGACCGGTCACCGAGAAGGTGTATCTGCCACTCTGACTGGCGGCGAGCCCAAGCCGAGAGAAATTAGTCCGAGTAAACATTGGGTTCAAAGTCAGGCCCGGAATGAGCGCGCGAGCGCTTTTTAAGGAATGGAGTACAGTGAAATCAAACGGCGTATTGCGATCTTGTTTTTTTTGATTCGCGTGAACGTCTATGCGTTGCTTTCCGCGCCGAATTCGACAAAATGTCAGGTGCAATCGCTTGCCTCCAGCTTGGCCCAGCGGGGGAATGGTTAGCGAGAGAAATCATAATGCTGACAGATTACGGGCGAATGCAACGAATGGGTACCGGTGGGTCATACTGACCGGCAAGCTCATTTTACAGCGGGAGGGCCTGAAAGCATAACTCTTTTAATCTGAGGGCAATACGTATGCGTCCAAGGCGAGGAACTGGCGGATATCAGGATCGGCTGACTCAAGAAAGCTACTAAGGGGACCGAAGAACAGCGCCCGGCCCTGATGCAAAAAGAGCACGGTGTCGGCGAGCGTCTGGGCAAAGCGGGTGTCGTGCGTGACCACAATGCTGGTGAATCCGAGCTGGAGCTTGAGGCGCTGAATGAGTGAGCCAAGGCGACGGGCCGTGATGGGATCGACCATGGTGGTGGGCTCGTCGTAGAGGACGATTTCGGGTTGAGCAGCCAGGGCGCGAGCCATGGCCACTGCGCGTTTGCGCCCGGTTGAAAGGCTGGCTGGCAAGGAGTCAACCACATCTTCCGCGCCTGCGAGGCCAATGAGGCGGTCGACGATCAGGTTCACCTGGTCTTCGGCCAGGCCGCCTTTCTCGCGCAAGGGGAAGGCGACATTCTCGCGCACGCTCATCGAATCGAACAATGCGCCGTTTTGAAAGACCATGGTGATGCGTTTGCGAATGGCCCGCAGGCCCTCTTCGTTGAGGCCGGTGATCTCCTGTCCTTCGACGCGGATCGATCCGGAGTCCGGTTTGAGAAAGCCCATTAGAATGCGCAGCGAGACGGACTTGCCGACGCCGCTGCGGCCGAGGATACACAAGGTCTGGCCGCGGCCCACGGAAAAACTGACGTTTTCGAGAACCCAGCGGCCGTCGAAGGAGATGGAGACGTCGTCGAAGACGATGATGGGCTGGGCGGAGTCAGCGGCGGAGGCCGGGAGCGGCTGGGGCGCAATTTTCTCGGGCTTGGCGAGCGCTTCGAGCTCCGCTTCGAGTTCCGAGATGGGAGGCTCGATCGGGTCGGGCTCAGCGGGGGATTCAAACAACGCCATGCAATCAGCTTACGCGATGGCGTGCGCAATGAGCTCTTCCGCGCGGCGAAGATCTCGAGGGGTGTTCACGTTGAAGAACCAGCGAAATGGAGGAAGGCCGAGAGGATGCGACACCTGTCCAGATTGAGCGAGCAGCTCGACAGCGAGGCGGTCAATGGGTTGGCCCAGGCCATCTGCCGCCACCCGGAAAGCGGAAAGACATCCGCGCCGTCCGGAGTGCAATTCGTTTTGGAGCGCGGGAAGGGCAGAACTGTCGACGACTGTAGGAAAGGTTTGCGTGAGACCGTTGACCGAGGGGACGGTGACGGCGTGGCCGGTGACGCGCGCGTGGTAGAGCAGATAATCGATGAACGAGGGAGGAACAAGGGGAAGATCGACGGGCAGAAAGACAGCAAAGCGCGTGGAGGTAGCGGCCAAAGCGGTGCAGATGCCAGCCAATGGGCCAAGACCGGGCTGGGGGTCGTCGATGACGGACGCATACGCGGCGAGATTGACGCGAGCGGACGAAGCGGCTCCGGCGATTGCGACTGAAAGGCCGGCCTCGCGCAAAGTTGAAACAGCGTGCGCAATCAGCGGCTCGCCAGCGAAGGGCAAGAGAGCCTTGTCGCAGCCCATGCGGCTGGACTGGCCACCGGAGAGGACAAAACCGGCGGCGTCGCAGATTGCGGCGGAATCGCGCAGCCGATCCGGCATATTCAGCGGCCCACTTCCTCCAGGAAGCGAATGAGCGATTCAATGCCCAGAGAGAAGTTCTTCAGGTTGAACTTTTCGTTGGGAGCGTGGAGATTGTCGTCGGGCAGGCCGAATCCCATCATGACGCTGGGCAAGCCAAGGTGACGGTCGAAGTCTCCAACAATCGGAATCGACCCGCCGGAGCGAATGAAGACCGTGTCCTTGCCCCAGACTTCATGCAGGGCATGGGTCGCGGCCTGAATGTAAGGATTGTCGACCGGAATCAGGCAGGCATCGCCAGAGTGAATGAGCCGGACTTCGATGTCGACGCCGATGGGAGCGATCTTTTCCACGTAGCTTTTGTAGAGCGCAAAGGCTTTGGCGGGGGTCATGTTGGGAACCAGGCGCATGGAGACTTTGGCTTGCGCTTTGGCGGGGATAACGGTCTTGGCGCCCGCGCCGATGAAACCGCCGGGAATTCCGTGGACATCGAGCGTGGGCCGTGCCCAGGTGCGCTCGAGCACGCTGTAGCCGGGCTCGCCGACTAACTGTTTTGAGCCGACTTCTGTCTTGCGGTACTCCTCTTCGTTGAAAGGCAGGCTGCGCCAAGCAGCGAGCTCCTCGGCGCTGGGAGGGACGACATCGTCGTAGAAACCGGGGATGAGGATATGGCCGTTCTCGTCCTTAAGTTTGGCGATGATTTGCGCGATCGAGACGAAGGGATTGGGAGCCGCTCCTCCATACATTCCGGAGTGGAGATCGCTCTTTGCGCCGCGAACCTCAAGCTCGGTGTAGATCATGCCGCGCAAGCCGACGCAAAGAGTAGGCAGGCCGGGTGCAAAAAGCTCCGTGTCGGAGACGAGGGCGAAGTCGGCCTTGAGATCGGCAGGCTTGGAGGCGACGTAGGCGGCGATTCCCTCCCCTCCCACCTCTTCTTCGCCTTCGAAAAGAACGCGGACGTTGATCGGCAATGCGTGGTTGGCGGCGAGCAACGACTCGAGGGCCTTGACCTGCGCGACCACCTGGCCTTTGTCGTCGACCGCGCCGCGGGCGTAAAGGTTGCCGTTTCGCTCGGTAGGCTCGAAGGGCGGAGAGAGCCACTCGTCGAGCGGGTCGGGAGGCTGGACATCGTAGTGGCCGTAGATGAGCACGGTGGGCTTTCCCGCAGCATGCAGCCAGTCGGCATAGACGAGCGGATGGCCTTCGGTCTCGATGAGGCGAGCGTGCTCCATTCCGATGCGCTTAAGCTCGGCGAACAGCGTCTCGGCAGCTTTTCGGCAGTCACCCTTGTGTTCGGGCAGCGTGGAGACCGAGGGAATGCGCAGCAGGGCCTTCAATTCATCGAGAAAACGGGGATGGTTTTGGCGGGCGAAAGCAATGGCGGAAGAAGACATGGAATTGCACCCCTTTCAAGGAAGACGGACAGTTGAGAGTATAGACCTCTAAGGCCACGGTCAGCCGTCCGCCGGCTACCGAAGTAATGCCCCCGCCGCCCGCTTCATGGCCGGACGGGACCGCGAAAAGGTAAGCTAAAAGGTAAGCTAATGGAGTGAACGGTAAGCCCGAATGCAGAACGTCGTAAAGGTTTTGATCGCCGAGGATGAGCCGAACGCGCTGGCCGGGCTGGCGGAGCTAATCTCCGGATGGGGATACCGCACGGAGACGGCGCGCGACGGCCTTGAGGCGTGGGAGAAGGCGCAGGCATGGGATCCGGCCATTGTGGTGACCGACCTGAAGATGCCACGGATGGACGGCATGGGGCTTTTAGCCAAGCTGGCCGAGGGCGCCGAGGGCCTGAATTCCAACATGGCGGTGGTGGTGCTGACAGCCATGGGCTCGATCCAGTTGGCTGTGGACGCGATGAAGCTGGGCGCGTACGACTTCCTTCAAAAGCCGGTGGACGCAACACGGCTGAAGACCATCCTGGCCAATGCGACGCGACAGCGAGAGACGGCAATCGAGCTGGAGGTGGCGCGGCGGCGGCTGCGGGAGTCGGGCGTGCTTGGCAAGATGGTGGGCAGCTCGCCGGCGATGCGTGAGATTTTCACGCTGATCGAGCAGGTTGCCCCGTCGAACGTGCCGATACTGATCACAGGCGAGAGCGGGACAGGCAAGGAACTGGTGGCGCGCACGCTGCACGACCTGAGCCCGCGCAAGGCGCGCCCGTTTGTGGCGGTAAATTGCGCGGCGATTCCGGAGACGCTGATCGAGAGCGAAGTCTTTGGCCACGAGAAGGGCTCCTTTACGGGCGCGATCGAGCGGAGGGCCGGCTGCTTCGAGCTGGCCGCGGGCGGAACGCTGCTGCTGGACGAGATTGGCGAAATGCCGTCGGGGACGCAAGCCAAGCTGCTGCGGGTGCTGGAAGAGCGGAAATTCCGGCGGCTGGGCGCTCGCACCGAGATGGATACGGACGTGCGGGTGCTGGCGGCGATGAATCGGGATCCGCAGCGAGCCGTAGCGGAAGGTTCGTTGCGCGCCGATCTCTACTACCGGCTGAACGTGTTCAACATCGCCATGCCGCCGTTGCGCGAACATCTGGAGGATTTGCCGCCCATGGTGGAGACCATGGTGAGCGAGATGAACCAGAAGCATGGCCGCAAGGTGTCGGGCACTGCAGCATCCATGCTGGACCGGCTGATGGCCTACAGTTGGCCGGGGAACGCGCGCGAACTGCGCAACACGATCGAGCGGGCGGTGATTCTTTGCCCCGATGGCGCGCCGCTCGACGCGGGACATCTGCCGTCGGGATTCGGCAAGGATCAGGCGGCGGCGACACCCGCGGACGGCAGCTCGATCACCGTGCGCGTGGGAGCGACGGTGGACGAGGCGGAGCGGCTGCTGATCCTGCGCACACTCGAGGCCACCGGTCAAAACAAGACGCGCGCGGCGGAGATTCTGGGCGTGAGCCTGAAGACGCTGCACAACAAGCTCAAGGAATACGGGCGGGAACATCAGGAAGTAAAAAGCTGAAAAAGCTGCGATTCCGGTGCGGTAAGTGCAGATTGTATCCCCAATCGGCTCAAAACAACGTCGAACCAACTGAATGCAGCAAACCGCGTCTGAATCGTTCTAAGGGACATTCTGAGCCGGCCTGCTGCCGAGCGATGTAATCCATGCGCCTGAAGACCAAACTCGTGCTGGCCATTACGGCTCTGGTGTTTCTGATCGCCGGGGTGGTCTCACTGGTGTATGTCCACCAACTGGTGAAAGCGGCGGTGCTGGAGGCCTATGACACCAACCTGATGGTGGCCGACCAGGTGCGTTATGCGCTGCAGAATGCGCTGGAGGCCGGCCTCAAGGATCGCACGGTCGATCCGAACAATCCCGGCGAGTTGCGCGCTTTGGTGGCCGAGACGGTGCAAAACGATCCGGCCCTGCAGGCCACGCTGACCTCGGTGATCCGCTATTCGTCTACGGTCTACGACGTGAATATTGCCGATAGCGAGGGCACCGTGGTGCTGAGCGACCCTCCAGGCAACGAAGGCAAGCCCCTGCCTGCGCGCACCAACTACGACGGGTTGCGTAAGGCCGGGCCCGTGCCGATGATGATGCAGGTCTTCGGCGAGCCTAGGGTTTTGGATATCGTTGCGCCGCTCCAGAACAACGGCAAGCTCTTCGCTTCGGTCCACGTTGGGGTTCACACTTCGCTGCTGCGGGCGGTATACGAACCGCTGCTGCGAAAGGCGGTCTGGCTGATGGGGTTTGTCCTGATCGCGGCCCTGCTGGCGGCTTTTTTGCTGAGCAACCTGGCGCTGCGTCCCCTGACGGAGATCAGCCGGCAGCTCGACCGCCTGACTGCAGCGGGAGGAGCACCCATTGAAGAGCGAGCGCCCAAGAGGCAGGACGTGGCGGCGCAAGTCTCCACCAAGATCGAGAAGATCGGGCAGCGCATGCGCAATGTGGAGGAAGTTTACTCGGCATTGCGCGAGAATCTCGACCAGATTCTGGGCAATCTGCAGGACGGAATCTTGCTCTTTACCGAGGACCGGCGCGCGGTGCTCGTTTCAGAGGCGGCGCGGCGATTCCTCCAGGTGGATCGCGACAACCTTCTGGGACTGCAGGCGCGCGAAATCCTCGAGGATTCGAAAGTGCTGGGACGGACGCTGCGCGAGGCGATCGAAGCCGGCAGGAATATGGATAAAGAAGAGATTCGCACCGAAGGCGGGCGGCGCATCCAGGCTTCAGTGAACTTTATTAACGACGACGAAACGCAGAAGGGACTGGGCGCTCTGGTGACGCTGCACGATCTGGAATCGGCGGCGGAGATTGAGTCGGAGCTGGAGCTTTCGCGGCGCATGGCGGCAATTGGCCGGCTCACTTCGGGCGTTGGCCACGAGGTGAAGAATCCGATCAACGCGATCGTGGTGCATCTGGAACTCTTGAAATCGAAGCTGGGCGAATCGAACGGACCGGCAACCAGGCACCTGGAGGTGATCGACGCGGAGATTCGGCGGCTGGACCGCGTGGTGCAGACGCTGGTGGATTTCGCGCGGCCGGTGGAAGTGCAACTGCGAGAGCAGGACCTTCGGCCGGTGATCGGCGACGTGCTGGCATTGGCCGCGGACGAGCTGACGATGCGGCGGGTCACGTTGATCAGCCACATACCGGCCGAGCCGCTGATCGCCAATGTGGATGGCGACCTGCTGAAGCAGGCGGCGCTGAACGTGATCCAGAATGGTGCACAGGCCATGCCGGATGGCGGGCGGCTGGAAGTGACCCTCGAGGAAGACAGGGATCAAGGCGAGAATCAGGCCAAGACGGGGAAGCCGAACGGGACGGGCGGCGGAGGTGCGTATCCGGCAACGTACTCGGCGGTGCTGCGCGTTGCCGATGAGGGCATCGGAATTCCTGACGAAATCCGGGACAAGATCTTCGATCTGTACTTTACAACGAAGATCGGAGGAAGCGGCATTGGGCTGGCAATGACCTACCGGATCCTGCAGCTGCACCATGGGAGCGTGGAAGTACAATCAAGGCGGGGCCGTGGCACGGAATTCAGGCTGCGAATTCCACTCGCCGCCGCGGAACGGGGACGCCGGAATCTGCAACCGGCTGCTGTCGAAGACCAAAAGGGGATGGGGGAATGAGGTCACCTGCCAAGTGTGCTGCGTGCCTGCTGCCGTTGTTGCTCACCGGCTGCTTCCACAAGGCCATTCACAAAGGCGAACCGGCAGAGCCCATGTTGGCGCCGCTGCTCGAGCCTTCAGTGCCACTCGAACTCGCCTTCGTCGAGCTGCCGCCTACGATGAGATTGATCCAGGGCAAGCCTCTCTACAACATGAGGGTGCACGACGAAACGGTCAAACCATTCATTCGGCACTGGAGGGCGGCGAATCCACCGGAGATCGTAAACACTCCGGAGGCGCCCACAAACCCGAGCGCCCCGGTCAGCGCCATTGGCCAACTTTCTTCCGGCGACCCTGTGAATTATCGCCAGCAAACAGAGCAGGCCATCTGGTCCATTGAGCGAGGGCTGAACGGCATCAACCGTACGTTAAGCGACTCCGACCAGAAGACCGCCGACCAGATCCGGGAATTTCTGAAAGAGGCCAGGACGGCTTTGGCTTCTGGCGACGTGGACGGCGCGCACACTCTGGCGGCCAAGGCGCAAGTCCTGCTGGCCGCGCTGAATCAATAGAACGCGCTCGCGCGGCGTCGTTACATTTCACCCCAACTCAGCTTGCTGCGCAACACATCGAAGAATCCGCTGTCGCCAAGGCGGACCAGCTTAACCGTGTGGTTGGATCGGCAGCATCGCACTTCGTCGCCGCGGCGGAGCTCCACACCCAGCTGGCCGTCGATGGTAAGCAGCGCGACATTGGGAACGCCCTCCACGCGAACGATGAGCGACGCACTGCCAGGCACGACGATGGGCCTGAGCGTGAGCAGGTGGGGACAGATGGGCGTGACCACCATGGCGTCGACATCGGGCGTGAGGATGGGACCGTTCGCGGCCAGTGTGTAAGCGGTTGAGCCCGTGGGAGTGGAAACGATGACCCCGTCAGCGCGGAATCGGGCCACGCTCCGGCCGTCGAGCTCCACGGCGAACTCGCCCATGCGGGCAATGTCGCCCTTGGAAACGACAATTTCGTTCAGCGCTTCGAAACTCGAGTGCTCTGCCCCTTCACGCCACAGCACGGCATTGAGCATGGCGCGCTCGTCGAGGCTGTGGCAGCCGTCGCACCAGTTCTCGAGAGTGGCGTAGAGATCGGCGAGGCGAACTTCGGTAAGGAAGCCGAGAAATCCGAGATTGACGCTGAGGATGGGCGTGCCGACCGTCGCGAAGATACGCGCCGCGGCAAGCAAGGTGCCATCGCCGCCCAGAACAATGACCAGACCCGGCGAATGCGAGGGCAACTCCGAGCGATCGACGCTGGGCGCAGTGCCGGTATAGGCGGCGCCTTCGCGGTCCAGCATTACGTCGTAGTTGTGTTTGCGCAGCCACGCTATCAGCTCCGGCAAAAGCTGCTTGAGCTCTTCCCTGTTCGGCTTGCAAACAATTGCAACCGTGGTCATGCGTCCCAGTGTAATGGACTCGCTTCAAAGGGGCCAATTCGTTAGCGTGTAAAGCGCCAAAGTATCCAAGAAATCCGACAAAGAAAACTTGCTGACATGATCGGGTTTCTGTTTGTATATTGGCTCGACGCCAAAAAGTTGAGGCTATTCGTTGGCTTGGCGCGTAAACATGCGCTGCCGGTGGCACAGCGGAACGATTGTGCCCCAGAATCGGCACGAAAGGAAGGCTGCGATGGAATGGTATTTGATGGTCTGGAGGAAGTACGCCGAGTTCGATGGGAGGTCGCGCCGCAAGGAGTATTGGATGTTTCTACTCTTTCAAGTCCCCATCCTTCTTTTGCTAATGGGCCTCGGGTTCGCGGGCAACGGAATTTGGGAGAATATCGCCTGGGTGGACAATAACGGCTGGGTCCTGTTCATTCCGTACGCCATTTATGGGCTGGCCTCCCTCGTTCCAAGTTGGGCCGTCGGCATTCGCCGGCTTCACGACACCGGTAGGAGCGGCTGGTGGATCCTGCTCTCGCTCGCCGCTGTTATCCCCTTCGTAGGAATCATCCCCGCAGCGATTTTTCTTATCTTTACGTGCCTTGACGGCAACCCTGGGCCGAATGAATACGGGCCCAATCCGAAGTTTCCCGAGCAGGCGGTCGGGGTATTCGCAGGGAGTGGAACGTTCACTTCGATGGGGCTCGGCGCGCAGCCGCAACCGCTCGCTGGCGGGGTTAGCATTGGGAATTGCAAGAGCTGCGGCGCAATGCTGAAGGATGCAGCTCCTTTTTGCAGTAGTTGCGGCGCACATGTCTGAGATCTGCAGCGCTCGCCGGAAAATCGGAATTCACGACCGGCGTGCGTAGAGCAGAAACTCCCGGTTGCCCTCGGCGCCGGTGATCGGCGACGGAATGATTTCGACGACGGTCCAGCCGAGAGAGCGGACACATGCGGCGACCTTTTCAATAGCCAATTCATGCGCGCGGGGATCGCGCACAATTCCACCTTTGCCGACGTGTTCACGGCCGGCCTCGAACTGAGGCTTGACGAGAATCACCGCCTCGACAAGCGAAGAAGCAGCGGCAAACACGGCCGGCAGCACAAGCGTGGCGGAGATGAAGGAGACGTCGACGACGAGAAGAGTTTTTCCCTGGTCCTGGTTCGGTGTCTCCAACGATCCAGGCTTAAGGAGGCGCGCGTTGGTGCGCTCGAGCAGTCGGACGCGCGGGTCGTTGCGCAGCTTCATGTGGATTTGGCCGAAGCCTGTGTCGACGGCCGTTACATGCGCGGCGCCGTTCTGCAGAAGGCAGTCGGTGAATCCACCGGTCGACGCGCCAACATCGAGGCAGGCGCGGCCGGTGACGACGATCTGCCAATGGTCCAGAGCAGCGGCCAGCTTTAGCCCACCGCGGCTGACGTAGGGAAGGTCATCGCCCAGGAGCCGGATCGGCGAGTCAATCGGGATCGATGCGCCGGGCTTGTCGATCTTTTGCTCGCGCACCAGAACCCGCCCGGCAAGGATCAGCGATCGCGCGCGCTCGCGGCTGGCAGCGAGGCCCCGCTCGATGAGCACCTGGTCGAGACGCGCCTTGGCCGGGCGCGCCTTGGCCGGGCTCGTCTTTTCTGGACGCGCCTTTGCCGGGCGCTCTTTCGCAACGCTCGCTTTTCGATTGTTCGCCATCAACGCAACAGTCTCCAAATGCGCCGAAGGGCCATTCCCACATGGGAAAGGCCCTTCAGATGATTTTGCAGCTCCGCTGACCGTTCGCGCTACGGAGTAGCCTGGCATTCCGCGAGCGTGTAACCTGCTCCGTACTTCGCCACCATGGCTGAAGGCGACAAATTGCATGGCTGCCCATAGCCAGGAACACGGCTGCTGTAGTTGTTGTTGCTGCCGCCGTTTGCGGTCTGCGACGTGGTGCGCACATCCACCACGGTGCCCTCAACCAGGACCGTGGTGTCGATCAGGTCAGTGACGGTCGGACTCGATTCGATGATGGTGATAAAGGGGCTGTCGGGTGAACCCACATAGATCTTCGAGTACTCCGAGTTCTGCGTGTTGACCACGGTGCGCGGATGACCGACGACCGTAATGGTTTTTTCCACCGTATATGTGGAGAGGTTCACCACCGTCACGGTGCCGTTGCCTGTACCGCTGTCGTCGTTCTGATTGGCCGTGTAAGCCTTGCTGCCGTCGTTGAGAACGGTGACGCTGGCCGGGTTGGGAGTGGCCGTGTTGCCTACCTTAATCGTGGTCGCGAAACCGAAGCCGCCCGTTACGGGGCCGCAGTTGGCGTAGCTCGTGCCACCGCCAACCGTGCAGCTGGGATTGGTATAGGTGTTCGAGTCGTTGCCGTATTGATCCAGGGGTACATTAACCACGCTGATGGTCCCACCGTCATAGTTGGCGACGACAAGCTGTTGGGTTGTCGCGTTGTATTCGGCTTCGACAGGTCCGGAACCAGCGGGAAGCCGAATGCTGGGATGGCAGGTGATCCATTGCCCGCTCTGGTTTTGAAATGGCGTGCATGTGTCCGGCGTGTTGTTCCTGGAGTTGATGACCGTGATCGTATCGTCCCCGCGGTTGAGAACGAAAAGGCGTTGGAGGTTGGAAGTTTGCACTGCGTAGACGGGACACTTACCGACCGGGATGGCAGGATCGGTGGTATTGCTAGAGATCTCAATTGGCGTAGCGACGCCCGTTGGAGCTGTTGTGGGCGAGACATTGCAGGCCAATGGCGCAGTGTCCGGGACATTCTGGCTTAGGACATATTCGCGCTGACCGGAACTGCTCGCCGATCCGGCGACGAACGCGGGCATGGTGGCTGAGCTCACCGACGTGGCCACTGGAATGGCGAGTTTGAATGCCTGAGGCGATCCGGCAAAGAGATCGACGAAGTCTCCATTAAGGTCGGTGACCCAGAGTCCGTTGGTCGGCGAAAACAAGTTGACGGGCTGCGCCGGCAACCCGTTGACGATAGGCAGCGTGGACTCGGAGACCTGTTTGGTCTGCAGGCTGGGGGAAATGCCGAAGTTGGACAGTGTGCCGTCGCTGTTGACGGTGTAGCCCGTGGAGCCAGTTGCGTCCAGGGTGAAGACCTTCGGCCCGGGACCGATTTGCGCTTCGTCGAGGATCGAGTCACCGGAATAATCGATGATGGTGACCACCCCAGGCGTCTGGGCGCCCGTTGTGGAAGCCACAATCGTGTATGAAGTGGGTTGCGCCGGCGGGCCATTGGTTCCGATCGGCGTGACCACGGGCCGGTAATTATCGCCACATCCGCCGATCAGAGCCGCAACTGACAGAGCTGCAAATGCGAGAGCCGGTGCTGCTGCCTGCGCGACGAGCACACGCGCCGGGCATGACTTCATGGGAAAAAGCCTCATGCGAAATCTTTCCTGCTTCCTTGATGATTGTAAATCAAGTGGGCGAGCCCGGCGGGCGCAAACAGCCCACTTGGAAGTCCGACGCGCGCGGCGGAGGTTTGTCATCGAAAACCGCACGGCGAAAGGCCTTCCTTGAGGCTGCTATTAACTTTCGCGCGAGTGGCGGGTACGATGAAGCGTGGCGCACGAAGAGCTGGCGTGGCAATCGAAGTTGGTGTTGCTGGCGGTGCTGCCGTTCGCGGGCACGGATGTGCTGCTTTCGTGCTTCGCGTGGGCAACAGAATCCGCTGCCGTGGTCGTTTGGGTCATCGGGTTGAGCGCGTTGCTTGGGCTGATCACCTGGAGGCTGCGTGCGGCTACGCCGGCAGCAGCGGCGGCTGGGGCGCTGATCACGGCAAGCCTGATGTTCTCGACCGCCGAGTTCCCGTGCGAGCCTTGGCATACAGCGCTGATTTCCGTGCTGGCGGTTTCATTGCTGGCCTTCGCTGCCACGCGCGTTGGCCGCCGGAAAAAGGAGCGGCTGGGCACCGCCGAGGCGCGGCGTGGAAGGTCGGCCGCGCAAGTTGCGGCCAATCTGGGCTTGGCCGCGCTGGTCGCGAGCGAGCCCGTCAAGATCTGGTTCCTGAATAGCCGATGGCTTCCGCTCCGAGCCCACTCCGGAACGCTCATGCCGGCAATGGCCCTGGCCGCACTGGCAGAGGCCGCGGCAGATACGGTTTCATCGGAGATTGGGCAAGTGCTGGGCGGCCGGCCGCGGATGATCACGACAATGCGAGCTGTGGAACCGGGCACCGACGGCGCAGTGAGCGTGGCCGGCACCCTGGCTGGGTTGGTTGCATCGGCTATCGTGGCGGGCGCAGGAAGCTGGGCGATGCGCGGAGATTTCGCCCTCTTCAAGCTGAGCTGCGCGGGCGCGGTGTTCGGACTTCTCTTCGACAGCCTGCTCGGAGCAACGCTGGAGAAGCGCGGCTGGCTCAACAACGACGCCGTGAACTTTCTGTCGACGGCGAGCGCGTCGGCGTTCGCGCTTCTTTTGCTCGCGCTCGCGCCTCTTCCCGGAATCGGGTAGAAATTCCCTTTGGCTCCGGCCCGCCAGTCCGTTGATTTGCTGAGTCGCTGACCCGCCGACTTGCAGACTCACTAACCTGCTGACTCGCTGACTCGCTGACTCGCCAACTTGCTGACTCGCTAACCTGCTGACTCGCTGACTCGCTAACCTGCTGACTTGCTGACCCGCTAACTGGCTGACTCGCTGACTCGCTAACCTGCTGACTTGCTGACTCGCTGTCTTTCTGACTCCGCTATCTCCGCTAGCCCCGCCAACTCCGCCAACTCCGCTGTCATCAGTGCAGATGGAGCCGCCAGAAAGTGTAGCTGAGAATCTCGTGGGCAATTCGCTCGGCCTCGAGCGTCTGGTCTTCGACGGCCGGACGCGGACGCGGCGAAGTGAGCACGTCGAGTCCTTCGGCGGCGCAGATGGCGTGAATACGGAACATATGAGTGTCGTCACTGACGACGACCAGGCGGTGCAGCCCGTTGACGCGGGCGATGACGGCAATGCGGCGGGCCGACTCCTCAGTGTTGCGGCTTTCGGTTTCAGCGATGATGGCCTGCTCGGGAACGCTTTTGCTGATCAGATATTCCTCGCCCACCGAACCCTCGGTGAACTGATCGCCGCCGGGACCGCCGAGGGTGATGATGAGCGGGGCGATGCCGCGATGGTAGAGCTCGAGAGCGTGGTCGAGCCGTGCGCGGTAGACGGGCGAGGGCCGGCCGTCATACTCCGCCGCGCCAAGAACCCCGATGGCATCGGCAGGTGCAGCCTGGTCTTGATTCGCGTAGATCTCAATCTGCACGTAGACCCAGCGGCACCATGCCAAAGCCACAGCCAGCAGGCAGAGGACAAAAAAAAGCGCGACGCGGAGGACCCAATTACGGCGCTTCGTCTTGGATTCGCGCCCCATGCTCTCCATCTTACTCAGTCCCAAAGGCTCCTCGGATTCTTGCTCCCCTCGGTCTCTCGCTCCCTTGGTCCCTTGTTCTCTCGTTCCCTTGGTCTCTTGTTCCCTTATTCCCTGCCTTTCTATCGCTGCAGGGTCATAACGATTTCGTGAGTTGGGATGGCGCCTTCGCGCAGGATTTCCCAGCGTCCGGCGCCGAGGGTGAGATCGACGATGGTGGTAGGCTGCGCGCGGCCGGTTGGGCCGCCGTCGACGATGAGCGGAATGCGCTCGCCGATCTGGTCGCGGACACAGCCGGCGTTGGTGCACTCCGAAGCGCCCTGCAAGTTGGCCGAGGTGGCGGTGATGGGCAGGCCGAAGCGCTCCACCACGGCACGAGGAATGGCGGCATCGGGCACGCGCAAAGCAACGTTGCCCGTGTTGGCCGTGGAGCGTAGCGGCAGCTTGGTTCCGGCGCGGACGATGATGGTCAGCGGGCCGGGCCAGAAACGGTCCGCGAGCTTGTCGAGCTGAGGATCGGTGTCGCGCGCCAGTTCATAGGCCTGGGACAAGCCGGAGATCAGAAGCGAGAGCGGTTTGTGCTTCTGGCGGGTCTTGATCTGATAAATCTGCTCGACGGCAGCGAGGTTCACCGGGTCCACGGCCAGGCCGTAGAAGGTGTCGGTTGGCAGAGCGATGACACCCCCTTTGCGCAGGCAGGAGACGATGTAATCGATCCGGTCCGGTTGGGGTTCATCGGGATGGACGCGCAATATCTCCGCGGACAAGGAGGCCTACCTCGGTTCCCGAATAAAAGGAGAGTCTACAAATTCGGAAACTATCACAGCACTGGCCGTGGTGCAAGTTTGACGATCACCATGCGTGTACTCGCGGCCACTCAAACGCCGTAGAATCGGCACAGCAGTCAGAGGGTTTCGATCGATGCCGGTCCGTGTGGTGGAAAGCAAACAGAATGCCCGCCTGAAGGAGCTGCGGAAGGCGCTCAACGCACCGGGCCGCGGCGCGCTCGTGGGCGGCGCCAGCGGCCTGGTGGGTATCGAGGGACCGAAGCTGCTTGAAGAAGCGCTGCGCGCGGGTTTGCGTGTGAAAACGATCTTTGTCGCGCAGGGTCCCGATCGAGCATTGGAGCGGCTGCTGGATAAGCTTCAGGTTGGTCGGGACGTGGAGGTTCTCGAACTGCCGAAAAAGCTGCTCGACCCGGCACTGGCGACCGAAACGCCGCAGTCGATTGCCGCGCTCATTGAACCGCCGAATTGGTCGTGGAAGGACGTGCTGGAGGCTGACCGAAATCGCGCGCCTCTGATTCTTGTGCTGGCGGGAATTCAGGATCCGGGAAATCTGGGCACAATTCTGCGTTCGGCGGAGGCTTTTGGCGCGACGGGCGTGGTGAGTTTGCCGGGAACTGTGAATGCCTGGAATCCAAAGGCGGTGCGCGCGTCGGCCGGGAGCGTGTTTCGTGTGCCGGTGCTGGCAGCGAGCGTTCAGGAGTGCATTGAACGACTGCGCGAGGCGCGCGTGAAGGTGCTTGCGACAACCGCCAGAGGAACGAAGCCGGCCGATCTCGCGGAGTTGAATGGTCCGGTTGCTTTGGTGATCGGCAACGAGGGCAGCGGTGTACCGGATGGGATCGTGCGCGAGGCGGATGGCGCGATCGCAATTCCCTGCCCCGGCCCGGTGGAGAGCCTCAACGCGGCGGTCGCAGCCAGCGTGCTGCTGTATGAAGTGTCGCGGCAGCGAGCAACTCACATAAGCAAGCCATCCGGCAACCCACAACACTCCTCCAAAAGTCTGCCCCACGCAGTGGCGGATCGAGGAGCGAGGCGATGAGCTTATTCGACCTCGAACCCGAAGTTCCACATCTCTCGTCCAAAGCGTCAAACCGCGGAGGAGCCCCTCTGGCGGAACGCATGCGGCCGCGCAGCCTGGATGAATTGCTGGGGCAGGAGCACCTGGTCGGCCCTGGAAAACCGCTGCGCGTGCAGATCGAGCACGACGATGCCAGCTCGATGATCTTCTGGGGTCCGCCGGGCGTCGGTAAAACCACGCTGGCCAAAATCATTGCCGAGACAACCAAGGCCAGCTTCATCGAATTCTCCGCGGTGACGAGCGGCATCAAGGAAATCAAGCAGGTAATGGTCACGGCGGCCAAGGCTTCGCAACTGCATTCGCGCACGATTCTTTTTGTCGACGAGATTCATCGCTTCAACAAGGCACAGCAGGACGCGTTTCTTCCCTACGTGGAGCGCGGCACGATCCGGCTGATCGGCGCGACGACAGAGAATCCTTCGTTCGAGATTATTTCGGCGCTGCTCTCGCGCTGCCGCGTATATGTGCTGGAGCCGCTCAAAGACGAGCAAGTCGTGACCCTGCTGCGGCGTGCACTGGCCGACAAGGTGCGCGGGCTGGGCGCGATGGAGCTCACCGACGACGACGATGCGCTCGAATTGATCGCCGGCTATTCGAGCGGCGACTGCCGCAACGCCTACAACACGCTCGAAGTTGCGGCCCAACTCGCTACCGCCGATGGAAGCAAACACATTACCAAATCCGTTGCAACAGAGGCCGCGCAGAAGCGCGTGCTGATGTACGACAAAGCGGGCGAAGAGCACTACAACCTGATCTCCGCACTGCACAAGAGCGTGAGGAACTCCGATCCCGACGCGGCGCTCTATTGGCTGGGCAGGATGTTTGCCGGCGGCGAAGATCCGCTGTATCTTGCCCGCCGCATCGTCCGCATGGCGATCGAAGACATCGGACTGGCCGCACCGGAGGCGCTGCATCTATGTCTCTCGGCAAAAGAAACGTACGACTTTCTCGGATCGCCGGAGGGGGATCTGGCGCTCGCCGAAGCAGTGGTGTACCTGGCGCTCGCGCCAAAGTCGAATGCAGTCTATACGGCTTTTGGCGCGGTGCAGGACGACATTGAGCACACTCGGGCTGAGCCCGTGCCGCTGCACCTGCGCAATGCGCCGACGAAGTTGATGAAGGACCTGGGCTACGCCGAAGGCTACCGCTACGCCCACGACGAGGAGGACAAGGTGGCGGACATGGATTGCCTGCCGGAATCACTGAAGGGCCGAAGCTACTACCATCCGACGCAGGAGGGGCGGGAAAAGCAACTCGCCGCGCGGATGGAAGAGATACGTAGGATCAGGGCGGGCAAGCGCGGCTAGATGCGGGCCCTATCGCCTGCCACTAGGCTTCCCACGGATTCACAACCGACTTGGCAATGTCCTCGAAGTGCTTCGTGTTGCGCGTGGCGAGGGTGGCGTGCGAGGCGAGCACGATGCCGGCGATCATCGTGTCGCGGAGTTCGCCCGGCCGGCCGGTTCGCCTTCGCTCGGCCGCCAGCGCCGCCGCTGCGCGGGCCGCCTGCTCGTCATAGGGAAGAATCCTCTGCTGAACAACTTGGTTGAGCCAGTTCTCAAAGGCGGTCATCAAGGCTGTCCGGCGTCTTCCAGCAGGCGCCGTCTCAATGCCAAATCGAGCCTCGAATATCGTTACCGACGTTGTCCAAAGCGACGAGGCGGCCTGGCGGTCGAGCCACTTGGTAACCCGGCTGTCCGGTCTTGGAAGCATAAACTCCGAGACCACGTTAGTATCTAGGATCATCATTCGTCGAACTTGATAGGCTCAACAGGGTAACCGCGCCACTCCTGAATCGGCTCGTCGAGTGTGACGCCGCTACCGCTAAACAGCGCCACGGAAGCCGTGCCAAAACCAACCGCCGGCGCCTCTTCTTTGAGCGCGTCCCGCAGGATTTCCCGGGCCTCTGCTTCCATGCTGCGCTTGTTGCGCTTGGCGCGGCGCTGCAAACGGCCCTTGAGCCGGTCTTCGAGATTGCGAACCAGAATCTGCGCCATCATCGCCTCCATTGATAGCATGATAGCACATACGGCCACAACGCTCCGGAACGGGCTCGTTTATTCCCTTCAGTCTTCTCGCTTCGGAGTGTTGTTCTTCTTCGCGTCGCCGGTTTCCTTTTCCTCGTCTGTGCCGGTCGAATCGGCTGGATCGACCGTTCCCAGCGAGTCGTTGAAGACACCGTCATCCTTCTTGTCTTCGGTTTGACCGCCGGGTAGCTCATGCGTGGACTTTGTTTTTGCGCTCATTGCGCCTCCTTGGGATTAAGATGCCATGCGCCTGTTCCCCGGTTCCTCTGTCTCCTGTTTTTCAATCCGCGTACTTGACCGGGTAGCCGTAGGAACGTGTGTAGGAATGGGCCATGTGCTCGGTGGAATTCTTCGGTGACGTCAGTTCCTGCTCCCTGCCCGCGATCCCGGCAGACCGCTCAGCGCGTCTGTAACGATCCCCGGGGTAAGCACCTGCGGCAAGAGCTGCGGCGCGCTCTGGCCCGGCGTGTACAACGCATAGACCGGAACGCCGCTGCGGCCGAGGTCCGTGAGGGCCTGTGTGATCGCGGGGTCCTCGCGAGTCCAGTCGGCACGGAAGAGGGCGACGTTCGCAGCGGCAAACGCCTGCGTGACTTCCGGCCGATCGAGAGCAACGCGCTCGTTGACCTGGCAACTGAGACACCAGCTCGCGGTGAAGTCGACAAAGACAGGCTGGCCGGCGGCGAGCGCATGCTGGACGGCATCGGCAGACCAAGGCTGCCAGGCGCTACCTGCCGCAGCGCCTCCGGAAGAGGGTTGGGCTGACGTGGAAGATGGCGCTGCGGAGAATTCCCTGGGCGAAGTGATGCACGCAACGAGCGCAGTAAGCAAAATGAGCCCCGCGACGGAGGTGGCCCAACGCCTGGCCGGCCAGCGGCCGAGGAACCATCCCGCAATCGCGAGCAACAGAAAACTGCCGAGCAATGCGGCCAGCAGCACCGCTCCATACGCTGTGGCAATCACCCAGGCCAGCCAGATGACAGTGGCGAAGATGGGAACCGAGATGGCCTGCTTGAGAATGTCCATCCACACGCCGGGTCGGGGCAGCAGGCGGGTCCACGCTGGCTGAAGCGTGAGCGCGACGTAGGGCGCGGCGAGGCCTAGAGCGAGCGCCGTGAAGACTGCGAAGGTGACAGCGGCGGGTTGCGCGAGCGCGTAGCCGATGGCAGCTCCCATGAACGGCGCGGTGCAGGGTGTGGCGACGACGACAGCGAGCACTCCGGTGAAGAAGCTGCCTGCATAGCCCTGTCTCGCGGCGAGTGAGCCTCCGGCGCTCGTGAGCGTGAGGCCGATTTCGAATTGGCCGGCAAGCGAGAGGCCGAGAAAAAAGAGCAGCGCGGCCATCAGCGAGAGGAAAACCGGCGACTGGAACTGGAATCCCCATCCGAGCGTCGCGCCCGCCGCGCGTAATCCGAGCAGCAAGGCCACCAGCGCCCAGAACGAAACAAGAATTCCGGCGGTGTAAACAAAACCATGCGCGCGGAGCTTGTGCTTCTCCTCATTGCCGGAGTTGACCAGCGCAAGACCTTTCAGGAAGAGCACGGGAAAGACGCAAGGCATCAGGTTCAGCAGCAGCCCGCCGAGAAACGCAAGGCCGACGATGCGGGCAAAGGCCGCGAACGGAAATGAGGCTGGGGGAGCCGGCACGTTGATGATTGCCGGCAGCGCGGCGATCTCGTAGTTGCGGTCACCGGAGAGCTCGAGGACGCCTCTCAACTGCGTGAGGCTCGTGTTGAGGTTCGGATCCTTGGCGAGATCGATGATGATCCCGTTGGAAATGATCCTGCCGGTTTCGGGCGCGGCATTGTTCAGGATGTTCTCGTCTTCTGGGAAGAACTCGGCCTGGTCTTCGGGCCGACCGGTGTCCACCTCAAGTCGGATGCCGGAAGGGGCCTGCTGGAATCCCGTCCAGGAAACATGGGGCATTCCTCGCGGCATATGGCTATCGAGCCGATTGAACAAGTTCACCACGTCGTCATTTGGCGCGGGCTCGGTAGCGAGGACCGGAACATCGAGCTCGAGATTTGCCTTGCCCGGAATGCAGACTTCGCGGCAGACGAGCCAACTAACTTTTGCGGGCAGCTTCAAGGTGGTTCCCGGCTTTATTGAGGTCGCAAAAGAGATGTCGATCGGAAATAGAACCTCATTTTCATAGCCATAATCCATCAGCGGACCAAGGGGCAGCCTCTTGGGCGCCGGAAACTGCATCGGAGCGGGCGCAACTGTCTCTGGCAAATTCCATTCGATCTTCGGCGGCTCACCGGAGTCGCCGGGATTCGACCAATAAATGTGCCATCCAGGCTCCAGCTTAAAATAGAGCCCGGCGTGAATATCGTCCAGATAATTGACACCGTACTCCTGATTCACCAACTGGACGGTGAGATGCGGCGCGCTCACCGGCTTGCTGACTGAACTTGGAGTAGCTGCAGACAGCAATCCTGCAGCAAACAGAAACCACAGCCCGGCGATTAAGCGGAAACGATGCATGGCGGACGAACAACGAACTTAGATTCTCAACACCCGTTCTTTGGACTCAGTTTACCGGACGAAGGTCGCAGAAACGCCGTAACCCTTCGCCGCAATCTAGTGAGCCATCGCGGCATGCTGGCGATAAATGCAGTCGTTCTGCACGCACTTGACGCCGGCGGCGCGGGCGCGGGCGATGGCTTCGTCGTGGATGACTTCATCCTGCAACCAAAGATAGGGAATGCCAAGGCGAATGACATCGTCGACGATGGGCGGAACGTTCTCGGAGGCGCGAAAAACGTCAACGAGATCGATTCCCTTCCCTGTCGCCTCACGAGCGGCAGCCTGCGCCGCGTCGAGGTCGGCGTAGCACGGCCCGCCCAGCACCTCAGTGAGCGCGGGATTGACCGGGAAGACGCGAAAGCCAGTTCCGGCGAGGTAGCGGCCGATGTTGTGGCTGGCGCGCCAGGGCTTGTCGCTCATGCCGACGACGGCGATGGTCTTCGCGTTGCGGAGCATCTCGCCGATGAGGTCGTGTTGGTTGCTCGATTCCGTCATGGGGTCTTCTCAGCTTGTAGCCGGCAGCTTGTAGCCAGTAGCTCGATGCCAGCACGTCGGAGCTACTGGCTGCAGGCTACCGGCTTTTCTTTCATACTTCCAGATCATCCTCGGCGCCTGTTGCGTCCGCCGTACCGCGGCGTTTGGCGAGCAGGTAGCCGCGCAGAAACGGTTCGAGGTAGCCGTCGAGGACCTTGTCCACGTCGCCCACTTCGACTTTGGTGCGGTGATCCTTTGCAATGCGGTAGGGCTGCAGCACGTAGGAGCGGATTTGCGAGCCGAAGTTGATGTCGAGCTTGGAGTCTTCGAGTTTCTTCGAGACTGCCCGCTTCTTTTCAAGCTCGAACTCGTAGAGCCGCGAGCGCAGCATCTTCATGGCCTTGTCGCGGTTCTTGTGCTGCGAGCGCTCGTTCTGGCATTGGACCACGATGCCGGTCGGCAAGTGTGTCATGCGCACTGCGGAGTCGGTGGTGTTGACGTGCTGGCCGCCCTTGCCGCCGGAACGATAGGTGTCAATGCGCAGGTCTTCGAGCTTGAGATCGACATGAATTGTTTCGTCGATCTCCGGCGAAACGTAGACCGAGGCAAACGACGTGTGGCGGCGCTTGGCTTGGTCGAACGGTGAGATGCGGACGAGGCGATGCACGCCGCTCTCGCCGGCGAGCTGGCCGAAGGCGTATTCGCCGATGATGGTGAATGTGGCGGACTTGATGCCTGCCTCTTCGCCGGCCTGGTAGTCGTTCATCTCGGTTTTGAAGCCCTGCTGCTCGGCCCAGCGCAGATACATGCGCAGCAGCATCTCGGCCCAGTCCTGGCTTTCGGTGCCGCCGGCTCCGGGATGAACGGTCACTATCGCATTAAGACCGTCAGCCTCGCCGGAGAGCATGGTGCGCGCTTCAAGATCTTCAGCAAAAGTCCCCAGCTCCTTGATGCTCTTCTCCAAATCCAACAAAACGTCTTCGCCCTCGCGCGCCAGCTCGAAGTAAGCTTCAATGTCGCCGGTGCGGCGCACAAGCTCGTCGTCGTCGCGAACCAGCGCCTCAAGCCGCTTGCGATCGCGCATGAGAGGCTTCGACGCAGCAGGATCGGACCAGATGGCCGGATCGGAAAGCTTCTTTTCTAGTTCGGAGAGTTCCCTGCGGATGCGAGCAGGGTCAAAGATACTCCCGCAGGTCGCGCACTTGATTGCGCACGGGAGCGTAGGCGAATTCGAGATCGTTCAGCGACATTTTGCTCTTAAGACCTGGCTTTGGATTGGACTGTGATGCAGCCTCGGTTCAACTAATTCAGAATACCACTGCGCTGGTTTCGGCGGGTTTGTCGCTTTCGACGCGCAGTCTGAGCGAATCCTTCCCGGGTCCCAAGAGCGAGACCTGGGGCGCCCAGATTCCAGAGACAATCGGACGTCGGTCGCCCGGCGATATTGCCTTGAGAAAGCTGTTTGTCATCTTGTCAGGTCTGCTCAGGGCTCGCAAAAAACCCTACCTGAACGTTTCCGCCTTTTTGCGTGACTTCAAGAAATGTCAGAAAACCGAAACGACTTCCGAGTCTAGTTATCCTATGTGCGCTGAGCAGGTTCAGCATCTTCTGGCCCCAATTATTGATATCTAGAAAATTCGTTTGAGCTGGTGTCTTCGAAGATATTAAATTTCTCAGATTTCCTTTGTGCAGAACATCGCCACAGGTCCCGTATAGCTTGATTAATTCCGACTTGGTTAGAAAACCGGACTCTATATTTTCAAGATGCACTGAACTGGGGCCGAAAGTGGGTTTTACCGGAACAGGATAAAAATCAGGATGTAGCTTTTCCAATCGTTTCAAAATCTCGTCCGCCCCCCAAGTTTTCTGAAAGGATTTTGTCTGCGTCTCTTTAATATCACTGTGCGCGACCAAACAGCCGAGGGCCACCAACTCGCAGAGCATGCGAAGCTGAAGGAAGCAATACTCGCGAACGAGGGGCGGTGGCAGCCCGTTAGGAATGTGTGTTGCGTTATTTATACTGAAAGCGCGAACCTTCACCTCCTCCATGATAGACAGGTAGAGGGTGAGCGCGGCTTGATCGTCTGAAGTGGTTTTCGGGGCAGGTAAATTTGCGCCCAGAAATCCGGGCTTTGGATCTGCTTCCATTTTTCAATTTTATCCAGACACCGGCCAGCCAGGTGCCGCAGGTCCCGATTTTCGGACCTGGGAATGCGCCATCATGCTCCAGCCATCCATGCGGCCACTGCGCCACCTTGATCTCATCGAGCAGACCGGAGCGCAGATCCAGCACCTTGACAAGCTTCACCAGGGCCGATGGCGGCATTGACCTCGCCTGAAAAAGCCCGCGTCGGCGAGCGCCGCATCTCAAATTCCCCACCCATGAATGGGGGCCCAGGTCACCCCTGTAAAAGCTCTGTAATGGCTGAAAATGGGAACTCGATACCCGCGCCCTCGAAGTGAGTTGACGCCGTAAGAGAACCGTCCGCGTAACGCATGAAGGCGCCGGTTGCCGGATCGGCGACCCATATCTGTTGCACGCCCATGGCCGAGTAATCGGCGAGTTTCCGCATCATGCGGGGGATACGGTCCTCCGGGCTCAACACTTCAAACACCGCGATCGGCGGAAGAGTGACGATCTGCTCTTTCGGGTTGTTCCTGCTCATCACCGTGACGTCGGGCACCCGGTAGTTGTCCTTCGATACCTGGACCCGCAGTTCCGTTTGGACACGGAGATTCCACTCGTTGGCGTGCTGCCGAAACCAGTCGCGAATGGCTCCTTGCCAGTCGGCGTGGTCATATTCACCCATGGGTCTTTCCTCAATCTGTCCGTCAACATACTCCGCATCGGGATCCCACTCAGAGGAATGCAGATAAAGTTCGACCGGAATGTGGGTTGTCGTGGCCATGAATCCTCCGATGGCAGGATTATATGCTAGGATTCTTGTTTTCGCTCCCAGCGGGCGGCCTGGTTTTGCGCGGCCGACCCGGCGATGAAGGCATCGGCGATCTTGAGATGGGGTCGATTAGGGCGTTCTCTCACCCTTGAGCCGTTCCAGCCGATTGTCGTCGCGCAGATTGCGGATAAAGGCGTCCGCATTTCCCACACTGGCCAGATTTGCTCGAGGTACAGCTGGCTGGCCAAGGAGCCTTGATCCCGCCCAGCCCATAATCCCTAGACTCAGCAACGCACAGAGCCACGCAAACACGTCGCCGTGGGCGGTGTAGAAAGTGATCCCGTCGCGGAAGCCGAATTCCGCGGGCAGCGCGTCGACCTGATGGCGCGGAATCGACTCGCGCACGCGGCCGTAGGGATCGATGGCGGCGGTGACTCCGGTGTTGGTGTCGCGCAAAAGCCAGCGGCGATTTTCGACGGCGCGCATGCGGGCCATGTTCAAGTGCTGCCAGGGTGCGCTGGTGTCGCCGTACCATCCGTCGTCGCTGATGTTAACCAGGACCTCCGCGCCGTTGCGCGCGAGCTCGCGCACTTCATCGGCAAAGACTGCTTCATAGCAGATGAAGACGCCGTAGCGATGGCGTCCGCCATTTTGCGTGTCGAGCAGAAAAACTCTGTGGTCGCTGCCGCGCGTGAACGACGAGACTCGGCCGGTCAACTTGTGGGCGAAGGTGAGCAAATTCTGGAACGGAATGTATTCGCCGAAGGGGACGAGGTGTATTTTGTCGTAGCGGCCCACCATCTGCCCGCCGGCGTCGACGATGAACACGGAGTTATAGTCGCGCCAAACATTCTCCTGCTGCGAGAATTCGGCGCCGATGCCGCCGACCACGAGCGGCGCCTGCGTAGTCACCGCAATAGACCGCATGGCCTGCTTGAAGCTGATGTCGTCTTCGATGAAGGGCGCAGGCGATTCGGGCCAGACGACGAGATCGGGATGGGTGGGATACGGCGGGCAGATGATTTCGCCTGTGGGCGCGCCGGTTTGCGGAATTCCGGCGATATACGTCTTGCACTGCTCGCCGGCCAGCCGCGTGAATTCGGCGATATGGCGGTCCCATTCGGGGCCCTGCCAGTTGTTGCCTGCGCCCACGTCGAGATTGGGTTGAATGAGGACGGCGGTGGCGGTGGGATCGGTGTTGGGAGGAAGAACAAAGACGCCGGCAAAACCCGACACGAGCAGAATTGCGCCGCAGGCGGCCCAGGCCCACCGGCCTGCGAAGCCGCTTTTGGAGCCGCGATCAACCAGCAATACACCGGCGAGCAGCGCGTTGACTGCGATGAGAATAAAGGTGATCCCATACACTCCGGTCCACGGCGCGAGCTGGTTGATGAGGACGTTGTCGACTTGCGAGTAGCCGAGCTGGTCCCAGGGAACGCTAGTGATGCGCGCGGCGGCGAGGTCGAGGCCGGTCCAAAGAAACGGCGCAAAGGCAAGAGCAATGCGCACGGATCCGGTAGCGCGCTGCACCATCACCACCCCGAGCCCGAACAAACCAAAATAAAGCCCGAGCACCAAACTGAATCCCAGCGTAAGCAGTTCCGGCGCAAGAGGTGGCATGTCGCCGTAGCGCATCATGGTGTCGCGAATCCAGTAGCAATTGCCGACGTACCAGAGGACGCCGCAAAGGTAGGAGATGAAGAATGCGCGGCGCAGCGGATGGCGCCGATCCGCTTCCATGTCCGAGAGCAGCGCCCAAAGGAGAGGAACGAGAGCAAACCAAGCAAAGACGGAGCGCCACGGAGGCATTGGCCCGGCGAAGGGAAACGGCAACTCGAGCAAGCCCGCGGAAAGTCCCGCGGCGGCCCACGTCTTCCAGAAAGGTTGCATACACGGGCGAGTGTAAAGCATTCGGGTTGCGATGGAGTTGCGATAGAATCGACACATGATCGTGGCCGTCGTCGCAATCCGGCTGCTGGAAGCGATGTTCTTTCTCGGGATGATTGGGTCGGCAGTGGTGGTGCTGATCAGCTTCATTGAGGACGGGAAAGAGCTTTTCGGCAAAGATTAGAATGCCCGCCAGCGGGCCGTTAACGCCGACGCTCGTCCGGCGAATCAATCCCCTGCGCACCCAATATGCAATGCTCCTGAACCCGCCCGTTCGGGATGAGCCTATGCGTCTGAAATCATAGACTTGGTTCCCGGCTTGCGATTGCCGAAACGTGCGGAATTGCGCGCGGAGGGGCACCACGAGCGGGCGCGTCTTTATTTCTCGTTGACACTGCCTTCATTGAAAATTAGACTCGTCGCAGAGCGGTGGTTTCGCTCAAACGATTTTGACCACCGGCTGCGCCTCGCCGGACCCTTCGCGATGGCCTCATCCCGAACGACCGTAGCTCCTCCAAACGACCGCGTGCGGCTGATCGTCGCCTCCTCGGTGATGCTCACTTTCATCTCCTTCTGGCGCGCGGCGGCCATCGTCCTCAATGATCTGGGCTCCTCGGCTTTCTACGCGGGCGGCATCGCCGAACAGGCCGTCGGAGCCGCTGCTCCGTGGTTCATCCTCGGCATCATGCTGTTCAGCTTCGCGGTGCGCGCGGTCTACGTCGAGAGCTGTTCGATGTTCACCCGCGGCGGCGTTTACCGCGTGGTGAAAGAGGCTCTCGGAGGCGGATTCGCCAAGCTCAGCGTTTCGGCGTTGATGTTCGATTACATTCTTACCGGGCCAATCTCTGGCGTGTCTGCGGGCCAATACATCACTGGCCTGGTCAACGAGCTGTTGAATGTCGCGAACCAGGCGCACTGGCTGCCGCCGGCCCTGATGGTCGCAGGCGGCCAGGCGAAACAGTTCAATATGAACTACACCTCGGCGCTGCTGGGCGCGGTGGTGACCATCTACTACTGGTGGCAGAACATCAAGGGGATCGAGGAATCCAGCGACAAGGCGCTGCGGGTCATGCAGATCACCTCGGTGATGGTGGTCGTTCTGTTCATCTGGGGCACCTACACGGTGTGGCTGCGCGGCGCGCAATTGCCTCCATCGCCCATCCCGTCTCACCTCCACTTCAGTGAAGATTCGCTCGGCTTCCTGCGCGGAAGAGGATTGCCGATCTTCGGATTCTTCGGGGTTCTGATGGCCTTCGGCCACTCCATTCTGGCCATGAGCGGCGAGGAAAGCCTGGCACAGGTCAACCGCGAGATCGCGCATCCCAAGCTCAAGAACCTGAAACGGGCGGCGATCGTGATCGCTATCTATAGCCTGATTTTCACCGGCGGCGGCACGCTGCTGGCGTCGATGCTGATTCCCGGCCCGCAGCACCATGTCTACCAGGACAACCTGATCGCCGGCCTGGCCATGTATATGGCGGGACCGATGTTTTGGCGCATTGCCTTCCGCATCTTCGTGGTCGTCGTCGGATTCCTGATTCTTTCGGGGGCCATCAATACGTCGATCATCGGCTCCACCGGCGTGCTGATGCGGGTAGCCGAAGATGGCGTGCTCACCGACTGGTTCCGCAAGCCGCACCCGCGTTTCGGCACCAGCTATCGCATCGTCAACCTGGTCTTCATCCTGCAGATGTTCACCATCATCGCCAGCCGGGGCAACATCATCATGTTGGGCGAGGCGTACGCCTTCGGTGTCATCTGGTCGTTCACCTTCAATGGCTTGTCGATGCTCGTGCTGCGCTGGAAATATCACGGCGAGCGCGGGTGGAAGGTTCCGCCGAATATCCGGATCGGCAAGACGGAGATTCCGCTGGGCCTGCTGTCGGTTTTCATGGTGCTGCTGGCGACGGCCACCGTGAACCTGTTTACCAAATCGATAGCCACCATGAGCGGCATAGCGTTTTCCATCGCGTTCTTCATCGTGTTCACCGTTTCGGAGCGCGTGAACCAGCGCAGGCACGAGCAGACCGCCCGGCAGATGAAGGATCACTTCCAGCTCGAGCACCAGGAGACGATCAGCCGCGAATCGACGGCCATCCGGCCCAGCGGCGTCATCGTGACCATGCGCGACGAGGCCAATCCGCTGGCATTGAAATGGACGCTGGGGCGGACGAGCACGGTGGATCGGGATGTGGTGGTGGTGAGCGTGCGCCTTATGGGCGCGGGCGGCCCGGAGTATTTGAGCGCCGAGCAGCAGAGTTTCAGCGAGCACGAGCAGATGCTCTTCACCAAAGCAGTTTCGGTGGCGGAAAGTTTTGGCAAACGAGTTTCCCTGCTGGTGGTGCCGGCGGGCGACGTGTTTTCCGCGCTCGTGCAGACCGCAAATTCGCTCGAGGTCGAGTCGGTGGTTGCCGGGCAGTCGAGTTCGATGACTGCCGAGGACCAGGCGTTTCACATGGGACAAGCCTGGGAGGCGCTGCCCGAGCCGAAAAGACAGTTCAACTTCTACGTGATCGGCGAATCCGGCGAGACCAAGGTGTTCTACATCGGTCCACACGCGCCCGCGCTTGGTCCCGAAGATGTGGAACTTGTGCACCGTTTATGGCTGAACATGCGGCGCGATCCATTAGCAGCGGATCTGCACCACAGCGACATCATCACCTACGCATTGACGCGGTTGGCCAGCCACTACGCGCGGGAGAAGCAGGAGATCCTGCGCGACCTGCGCAACTGCAGCGGCGCAAAATCGCGCGCCCCGATGCGCCTGGGCGCGCAGGACTCGCACGGTCCCGACGAGATTGTGCAGTCGCCGCGCGCGATCAAGCAGACGCGAGACCAGTAGGGACTGTCCGCCGTTCACCGTCCACGCTATACGTAGATTTCGTCTCCGGGATTCCAGTGGACAACTTTAACGCCGGGCGCGACCAGAGCGGCCAGCTCTGCCGGGGTGCCCTTGAGCGGCGGAAACGTTCCGAAGTGAATGGGGAGAACTGTCTCGGGCGCGAGGAGGCGGCAGGCGAGCGCGGCTTGCTGCGGTCCCATGGTGTAGTAGCCGCCGATGGGCAGCATGACGATGCGCGGCTGGTAGAGCTCGCGAATCAGTTGCATGTCGCCGAAGACCGAAGTGTCTCCCGCGTGGTAGAGCACAGTGCCTCCCGCGACGGCGAGCACGAAGCCGGTGGCGACGCCCACGTAGTGCGTGCCCTTTTCGTCGGCCGCGGCGGCGGAGTGCTTGGCGTCGACCATCGTGACGGTCACGTCATTGAGGGCGACCGTGCCGCCCAGGTTCATGCCCATCGTCTGGCTCACGCCCTGGCTGGCGATGTAGTCGGCCAGCTCATAAATTGCCACAACTGTCGACCCGTGCTTCTTGGCGACGGGCGCGGCGTCGGAGATGTGATCCCCATGGCCGTGGGTGAGCAGAACGTAGTCGATCTTCGCGGGCAGCACGAAGCTCTGCGGGTACTTGGGATTGTGCGCGATGAAGGGATCGATCAGGAAGTTGGTTCCCTGGGCGGTCTGAATCAGCACAGTGGCGTGGCCAAGCCAGGTGATGCGCGTTGCCTGCGATTTGCTCATGGGACCCTCCGAAGGTTTGTGGGTTCAGGATTCAGGTCTCAGACGTCAGGTTCCACCCGCCTGCTCTGAACCTCCAGCGTTTCGATTTTAATCTGCCATATTGGCTGCTTGGAGAAAAAACCCCGAGCAGCGAAAACCGGACCGCCTTTCAATCCCACAGCCGCCAAAGTGGCCGTCATCCCGAGCGCAGTCGAGGGATCTGCGGTTGCATCTTACGACGTTTCGAACTGGAAAAGCGCGCAGTTTCTGCATTGCCGGTTATTCGACCGGAGATGCAGGTTTCGACTCGAGAAAGCCCCACCAAAGCTAGTGACGTAGGAGCTTCCCAAGATTCAGGCCAACATGAGGGCGAGGGCGCCCAACTTACTGCGGAGCGCGTTGCAGAGCGCATCGTCCAGTGACAATAGGCGAAGGACGGCTCTTTCGTAATCTGCCCGACCTGGAAACCTTAGGCCTTTAGCCAGAGCGTCCAGAACGCGCGATTCACGCACGGGGTACCGGGAGACAATTCCAGATAGGTCCTTCCCGGCGCGCAAAAGCTTCAGTCGCGCAAGTTCCGCTGGGTACGGGGAAGAAAGGGATAGCGAGATGCCCGGTGAGTTTCCACTCACAAGGTCACTACGGCTAGGGAGGTGTTGGAGCAATGAGTCGCGGAGCTGACGCTCAGCAACCCTGCTGGCCAGATGCGAGACAGTTTCTTCGGGATCCAGCGCGGCGATCGCGTTGGTCTTCGCCTCGCCGAGCAGAATCTGCTGATCTACCCCGATGTTCTCTCCTTGTCGTTTTGCAATCGCCGCGAGCACCTCGTCGGCATAGTAGAGGCTTTCGACGCAATTTACCGGCAGGGGATAGACGTTCTTCGATTCGAAGGTAGCGATCTGTTCTTGACTCATTCCATCCCCGTCGATCATGCCAAAGACCTTGCAATGATGCAAATCCTTTATTCCTTGCAATCCTGCGACGGCGCGCTCCACTTCCCGACAGGTTTCCAGTGGACGCACAGAAGCGTTTGGAAACAGAAGCGCGTAAAGCCGTCCATCAAGACTAGAGACCGTTCCCTCTACGAAGAGGATTTTGCTGCGTGCACCCAGAATATCCACCCGCACATTCTCGGGAAGATCGCTCACATCAGCGATGGTATCTACTTCCCACACACACTTGTTGGCGGCCATCCAGGAGCAGCTGCGAACGACGGCTACTGATGATTGCGGATAGCTCGCCACCAGTTCCAGCTCGTGTGTGCTGACAATGAACGTGCCCTCCGAATTCTCCCGCATAATAGCGCCGATGAGAGGAAGAGTGATCGCTCTGTGTAGATGCAGTTCCGGTTCGTCTATGAGAAAGAGTTTAGTGCGCGCGGCGACCACTTCGGCGATTAGCACAAGGGCAATTCTCTCGCCGTCCGACATTTTGGCGATGCTGTATGTGCTGCCGTCTCTCACAGCCTTTAGCTCAGCCGTCTCGATTGCGACTGAAACGGGCAAGCCTCCCTGTTTGAGTAAGGCGTTAACGCGGTCGAGCGGAGATATTTTGGCTTCCAAACGCACGACCGCGGCGGAGTCTTTGCCTTCACGCGCGATCTCATTCGCCGCGTCGACTTTGAACTGGAGCTCGGCCGCCGTCAAATCGTGGACTGCCTTCTCATTTCGAGATGTTCCAGAAAACGACTTCCACCGCGTATCTGGCATTGAGTCCCACGTCAGCAGATTGTTCCCAAGCTGTTTCCGGCTGAATGGGGTGATTTGAAGAAATTCCTGGTCGAAGTGGCTTGGCCGGGATCCCGGCAGGTAAGTTGCGCGCCCTCCTAGCTGGCTGACAAAGCTCTGTACCAAAGCCGACTTTCCCGTACCGTTGCGGCCGAGAATGAACAGGGGCTTGCTAGGCGACGCCTCTAGCTTGATGGTTCCCGATGCGGTAGGCACATTAAGCGAGATCGCGGGCAAAAGCCCTCCTTCGTTGCTCTGAGAGCTATGGATATCATATATTTGCGACCTTGCTTTGCGTCTGCGATCGAGTGCGTTTCCTCGGGGAAAGTGCGGGCGTACCTGTCTGTTTACGAAAGGTCATTGTGCTATTCGCTGCGGGATTCGTACCGTCCATATTCCTCCTGAGGAAATGAATGCCGCAGCTCTGGTCGGTTTGTCGCCTACCCGGAAGTTACTTCGAAATAAACAGAATTGCCGCAGACGATTCAGCACAGAACTGACACAAGATCTGGGTGGGATTTTCAGGGCATGCAGCCTATTGAACCTGGCGCGCATTCGAGAAATGGGCACCTCATCCTTGCTGCGCCTTTGTTTTTGCGGCAAGGGCGGGATAACCGGTGCCCACGGTCCCTCGCCTTTTGGGGACCGGAGACAGCCCGCTTCAGCGGGCAAAAGAGGGTAGCCCCAGGCGCAAGCCTGGGGGGCAGCCGACGTCGCAGCGCGCCAGCCCGCTTCGGCGGGCGAAAGATCCCCGAAGAATCTAACTGGTCGTCCCTGTTTCCTGCTTTTCTGTCAAGCTTTTCCAACCATCAATTCTTCTCTATCTCCATCAATTCACAAGACATATTTCTTTCTTGAAGTCTGCCGATTATATCCGCGTCCCAGCGCATACTCGTTCCATGATCGCCAATCAAGAGCCCCCTCTTGACGGCACGCACGGACGGGGCTAGATTGAAAGGAAGGCGAATATATGGAGAAAACTGAATCGCTCTTCCCATTCTGCAGCCCTCCCCCCAGCCCTCCCAATTGACTGGCTTGGCTCGAACCGCTGCCGAGGCGCCGCTCGACTCAAGCGGCTGCCTCACCGAGTACCGCCCCCTCACAAGCCGGACCATCCTCAACAAGGTCACCTCGAACCGCGGCCTGCCGTTCAGCCACGCGATCAACCCCTATCGCGGATGCGAGTTTGGTTGCCGCTACTGCTATGCGCGCTACACGCATGAGTTCCTGGAGCTCGGAACGGAGGAGTTTGAGCGGAAGATCTATTTCAAGCAGAACGCCGCCTGGCTGCTGGAGCAGGAACTGAGGCGGTTGAAGCCGGGTACCGAGATCGCGATTGGAACGGCCACCGACCCCTATCAACCTTTGGAAAAAAACTCAAGATCACCCGCTCGCTGCTCGAGGTCTTTGCGCGGCAGAGCGGTTTCCGGTTGGGAATCGTGACCAAGTCGGCGCTGGTTGTTCGAGATCTGAACCTGCTGAAGGAGGTCGCGCAGAACAACCGGCTGACGGTACACATCACCGTGACCACGATGAACGCCAGGCTGGCGCGGCAACTTGAGCCGCGGGCGCCGCGGCCCGACCTGCGCATGAGGACCGTGGCGGAGCTGCGCGAGGCTGGGCTGCGGGCCGGGGTGATGTGCTCGCCGCTGATGCCGGGAATTACGGACAGCGCAAGCTCGATCCGCGCAGTGGCACGCGCCGCGGCTGCTGCCGACGCGAGCTTTCTGGCGTCAGGAGCGCTGTTTCTGAAGCCATGTTCCCTGCCCACGTTTCTCGGATTTGTGCGCGAACATTTTCCCGAGCAATTGACCGCATACGAGCGGCGCTACGCGTCGAGCGCGTTTGTCTCGTCCGCATACCGTGAAAGAATGGCGGCGCTGGTGGACCAGATTTGCCGGGAGTTCAAGCTGGGCAAGCGGTACTCCTACTACGAAGAAGCAGCCAAAGAGGCAGCAGGGTTGGCAGGAGCAGGGTTGGCAGGAGGGGTGGTGGAGATGCAGCCGTGGCTGCCGTTTGCGCGGGAAAATCGATGCGCTTGAGCCCGAGAGTTCGACTGGAACCGCGACGTCGCGAATGGGGTTCGACAATCGTCGCGTACTGCTCCGAGGCGGCGTCGATGCGGCTGCTCCGTACTCCGTACCACCCCACCCCTCCCCCCTACCCCCCGGGGGGGTACCCTCTTTGCCGCCCTTGTTCCCTTGTTCCCTTGGTCTCTTGGTCCCTGTTTTTTACCCACCCCCCCCCTACGAATTCGACCCCACCCCCCATGCCCCTTTTGTGAAACTGTGAATCTGTGAAACTGTGGAGCCTTCCGAATCAATCACTTGCAGCCACAGTTTCACAGATTCACAGTTTCACAGTCTCACAGTTTTCGTTTTTTGATCATTTCCGATTCTCGCGAAGTTTTTTCAGATTCGCTCGCAGACTACAGCAGTTTCGGAATTGGTGTAGATCGAATGCACTCAGCAAGGTGGCATTTTCATCAGGAAAATGCCACCTTTCAATGCTCTCAAAAAGTCTACGTTAATTCCGAAACTGCTCTAGCGCGTCATGATGACTTCAGAGATCGAGTCTTTGGCGAGGAACTGGCGGTGGCCACTCCAGCCGGCGAAGAGGCGCTCGATGCTGCGGTTGGTGAAGCAGCGCTGAATGGGGATCTGCTGGGCTAACTGCATCTCCACGTCGTCGCCATCGGTGAGATGGAAGCGGCTGCGCACTGCCTCCTCGCCCTTGGTTTTGGTATGGAAGAAGGACAGCACCTGGCCGCCGGGATTCATCGAGGCGAAGAGGTGGGCGACGACCGGGGCGACGAGCGGCTCGGGCAGATAATCGAGCGCCGACCACAAGAGCACCATGTCGAAGGTGCGGCCGGAGAAGTTGAGGGTGTGCTCGAGGTAGCCTTGGGCGTTCCAGATCGGGTTGTCGTCTTCGTCGGCGCCGGTGATCCAGTTTTCACCATAGGCGTCGACTTCAAGGTCGGCGAGGAAGACGCTGTGACCAAGGTTGGTGAGGAAGTTGATGTTGGTGGGCGAGGTGTAGCCGGTGTCGATGACGCGCAGACCGGGTTCGGCCTGCAGGCGCTTGCGCAGGGCGCTCCAGGCGCCGGAGTGGCGCGGATAGCGGGGACCGGTGAGGCCCGGAAGCGACTGGGCGATCGCGCTCTGCTGTTTTCTATCGAACCACTCGCGCAGCACGCTGACTCCCTCTTGAGCGTTTTCGATTCAGTTGTTCACATCGCCGGCAGTGTGCTTCGACGTTACCCATTCCGCGTCAAGAGCCGAATCGAAAACGCTGCAATGCTCGGGCAGATGAATGCGCGCTGCCCGGGCGTTGGTTGATTAGCTTCGATGCGGCTTCAGGAGCCGCTGCCGGGCGACCCGTTGCCAGTTTGCGGGGCGGCGGCGTCTGGCGGCCTGGAGACACCCTGCGTCAGGTCGACCTTGCCGTGGAAGACGGCATTGTCTTCGACGGCGAGACGAAGGGCGCGGATGTCGCCCTGGAGGTTGCACCCGGAGCGCAGCTCCACGCGGCCACTGGCCACGATATTGCCCTGCACCCGGCCCAGAATCAGCACATCCTTGGCGGTAAGGTCGGCGGCAATATTGGCGTTGGCGCCGATGGTGAGCCGGTTCTCGGCCAGGTTGACAGTGCCTTCGACCCGCCCATCCAGGATGAGGTCTTCACTGCCTTTGACTTCGCCACAAATGACGATGGTTTTGCCGATGTGCGCGGGAGAATTTTCTTGAGCCATGGTCACAATCCTTGTCGAGTTCTGTAGTGTCCCTGCCCGAACTATATCAACCCTGCCAGTTGGCATCAATTCGCGGACGGAAAAAGCAGCAACCAGGGTAGCAAAATTGGTATTTGCTACACCGCTGGACCGGGAGCTGGCGGCGCAGCGCGGCGGGATGGCCAAGCAAGCTCCCCGGCTAAACTAAGGGTGTGCACCGGCTCAGTTCCCTCCTCCTCGTGCTTGCCGGAACGGCTTGCTGCCATGGGCAGCCCGGTTCCGGCGCCGCGAACATGGCTCCCGCCGCGCAGGGACAGGCCATGCCCGCGCGGGAGCGGGCCATGCTGGATCGCGCACTCGCGAACGAATACAACGCGACGCAGGATGCGACCCACCCCATGCGCTACGAGCTGGCGAAGACCAGCCCGCACTGGAGCGCGACAAAAAGGATTTGCGAAACCAAAGACGGGGACGTGGCGCGGCTGATTGCGCTGAACGGCAAGCCGCTGAGCCCCACGGACGAGCAGAAGGAAGAGGCTCGGCTGAACGGCCTGCTGAGCGACCCCGGGAAACAGAAGCGCCGGAAGCAAGCTGAAGGCGAGGACACGGGACGCGTGCTGAAGGTGCTGCGAGCGCTGCCTGCCGCGTTTGTGTACCAGGACGCGGGCGCAGGCGAGAGCCCGACGGGAAAGGTGGAGAAGTTCACCTTCAAACCGAATCCAGGGTTTTCTCCGCCGGACCTGGAGACGCAGGCTTTGACCGAGATGGCGGGAGAGCTCTGGATCGATCCCGCGCATCTACGCGTGGTGAGGCTGGAGGGCCACCTGCAGCAGGACGTGGATTTCGGCTGGGGGATTCTGGGGCGGCTGAACAAGGACGGTTGGATCGTGATCGAACAAGCGGACGTGGGCGGAGGCCAGTGGCGGATCGCGCATTTCCAGATGGCGATGAGCGGCCGGGTGGTGTGGAAGACGCGCGTGTTCGACACCACGGAGGATGAGACGGGGTACGAGCCGGTGCCGGCTGGGCTGGGGTACCAGAAGGCGATTGAGCTGCTGCGCGCGGACAAGTAGGAGAGGCGAGGGGATGAAGCAGAGAGAAAAGCGGTCCCGAGGGGGACCGCATTTCTGTTTTGGAGCGCGTGTTTTACATCTTCACAAAGACGATGACCATGGTGAAGAGGGTGAGTGACTCAATGAATGCCAGGCCGAGCACCAGGAACAAAAAGATGGCGGGGCGGGTTCCGGGGTTGCGGGCTACCGCCTCGGCGGCCGAAGCCACCGCGCGGCCCTGTCCCATGCCGCACAGACCGGCGGCAAGGCCCATGGCGATGCCTGCGCCGATAGGAACGAGGCTGGCGACAGCGGTGCCGCCATCGGCAAAGACCGGGACGGCAAAGCACAGAACCGCCAGGGTCATGAACACGAATTGAAGTTTACGCATAGATCTCCTGCTTCCAAAGATTGGCTGCCAGTGGGTGGTTGAGGCTCACCGTGCCGGCGGAAGAGCAGCTCTTAGCTTCCAGCTCCTAGCCTCTAGCCCATTTTCCGGTGAGCCATTGTCTTCGATTCACCGATGCATGGTCCAGCGGCTAGAAGCTAAAGGCTGGAAGCATTCTTCACGCCTTTGGCCCCCTCACGCTTGCGGCCGTCCGTTTACCCGAAGCGGAAGCGGCTCCGGCGGAAACTTTGATGCAGTTCACAGTTCGTAGTTCTCAGTTCACAGGAAAAGCCCGATCGGGCGAAGACATCAACTACGAACTAAGAACTGCGAACTGTTTTTAGTGCTCCTGCGCCACCGCCATGGAGAGATAGATCATGGACAGCAGCATGAAAACGAAAGCCTGAATGACTGAAACGGCGAAGTGCAATGCCAAGAACCCCGAGGGGAGCGCAAGCGGGACCAAAGAGAACGCCACCAGCGCCATGAGGTCACTGGCAAACATGTTGGCGTAAAGACGGATGGTGAGCGACATCATGCGGGCGAGGTGAGAGACGACCTCGATGGGAAATATGAGGGGCGTAAGCCACCATAGCGGACCCGCAAAATGCTTGAGGTAGCCGATGGGGCCCTGCACGCGAAGGCCGTGGTAGTTGTAGTAGAGAAAAGTGAGGACGGCGAGGCCCAGCGGAACGAAGGGTTGCGATGTCGGCGTTTCAACGCCGGGGATAAGGCCGACGACGAGGCCGATGAGATTATTCAACAGGACGAAAAGACCGATGCAGGTGACAAAGGCCTGGAAGCGCACGTAGTCGTGGCCGATGACCTGCTCGGCCAAGTCGCTGACACCTTCGTGGATCATCTCGGCGACCTGCTGCGCAGGTTTGGGTTTTTCCACCGAGAGCGTAAGACGCACGACAAGGAAGAATGCGATGAGGAAACCGGCGACCAGAAGCTCGAGCGTGAACGCGCTGTTGACGGTGGCCGCTGTTTGGTTGGCGTCCGCGGAGCCGAGACCAATGAGCTGGTAGAGCTTGACCTCGATGCCACCGAGGAGGAGGTTGACGAAATGCGTCAGTGCAAAAGCCTGCATGATAGAAATCTAGATCTTCCTTTTCAGGGGGCAAAGAAAGCAAGATGATGGCCCGCTTCATCAGTCGCGAAGCAGGCGAACCGCCTCCCAGACCATGGCCAGAAGCGCCAAGCCAAGGCCGCAGAGAAGCGCCACCACAGAACCCCGGAGACATTTCAGGCTACCATAAATGGCTGCGCCGAATACCCCCAGGCGCAGCACAAAAAAGACGGCCGAGACCGCGGCGGCCCTTGGGACCTGCTGGTGGTCCATTTTGGCATTGAGGAAGCGGATGAGGCGACGCCACTCGAGGATGCTTGCGGCGGAGATTGCGGCGCCCGGGGCCATCATGGCGGCATCGCGCCAGCCGGAGGCCTTCCAGAGCACCAGGGCGGCGATTGCGCCAACGATGAGGGTGATGCGGATGGCGCGCATGAGCAGGGCCTGCAAGCCATCGTTGGTCAAAGTGGCCAGAGAAGGGGTGGCCAGAGAAGGGCCGGCCGGAGAATGGGGCTCGTCGGTCATGAGCCTGTTCCCCCGCTGCCCTTCCCGGAAGAACTGTCGTCCCCGGAGAAACTGTCGTCGTCCTGCATGGCGGGATCTTTCTCGACGTTCAGAGCCAGGCGGATGACGTACACCAGCCCGGAGATGCCGCCGAAGACGATGCCGACAATCACGATCCAGGACTGATGGAAGTGGCGGTCAAGCCATGCGCCGATGAGCCAGCCGATGAAAGCCGAGCAGGGCAGAATGAGCGCGATCTGCATCAGTTTTTCGGCCTGAATCCAGGCGCCCATGAGGCTGGCGGGCTTGCCGTCTCGCTTCGCGTCCGGAATGGGGCGGTGGTAGGGCATCCATCGTGGTTATACACGGCGGAGGCGACGAAGCGCGACCCGCAGGGCCTATTCAATCGCATAAACGGCGTAGAGGGTGACCGTGAACTCCACGCGGCGCGAGTTGATGGCCAATTGCTGTCCGCCCGGTTGCATGGGGCCGCCCGCTACGAAGACGCCACCCACCGCATAACCGCTGCCGGAGCCGCTCCCAGAGGCGCCGTAGGGCGCCGGTCCCTGGTTCTGCGAGACGCTTTCCAGTTGCCCGAGATGGACATTCGATTTCTCGGCAATCTGCTCGGCGATCACGCGGGCGTTGGCAACGGCCTTGGCCGAGGCCTGCGCTTCAAGATCGCTTGGGTTGTTCACGATCCACTGAATCCAACCGCTCTCGTTGGCGCCGGAATTGACAGCAGTGTTCAGGGCGCTGCTGGCCTGGTCAGGCGTGACGCGGATGGTCCAGCTTTGCGTTACCGTGAACTGGCGGCGCTGGCGCTCCTCGTCCTTCATCGGGAACGGCTGCAGATCGTACGGCTGTGTGTGCTGGAGAAGCTGACTGGAGCTCTCGATCGCGGTCTTGGGAATGCCCGCGGCGGTCAATGCCTGCATAATGGCATTCGATGTATCGAGAGCGCTGTCGTAGGCGCTCTTCGCATCAGGCGCGAAAAGCTTGTAGCCGACATGGACGACAGCGAGATCGGCGTCGGCTGTTACCTGCCCAGTGCCGGCTACAGAAATCGTGCGCCGTTCCGGGCAAGTCGAACCAGACGAGTTTTGATTGCACTGAGCCCATGCGATGGGACCGAGGCCAGCCAATGCAGCCAACAAAACGGACAAACGTGGGACTTTGCGCATAAATGACTCCGATCATAAGGGGATTCTGCTGACTAACCTTATAGACCTTTTTGAGGACATGTCGGCGTCAATTTTTGCGATTTCTTCCGAGTGCGAACGCTTCCTCTGTGGACTGGCGTCGCACCGAGTCGGCCAGCGTTCTACCTTGGGGTCGCGGTGGCAAGAGCCGAGTTCTTCATCCGCTCCCAGCCCTTGTCGTCACTGAGCTGCTTCAGATCGAGGGCCCATTCCGTTCTAACAGTGGGAGGGCCTGAAACTTCTTCAGGAGCGCTCATGATCTTGACCTCGAAGAAATAGACCTTCCCGGGTTCGGCGGTGAGGGTGGCGACGCCTACATTCTTTCCGGGGGCCGCGGAGAGCGACTTCCAATCGGCGCAAACGTGATGCACTCCGGGGTCAACATCGAGGACGAAGTAGGAATCACCCTTTGTCGCTCCCACCCACGAACCATCGACGCCGATGCGGGGGGAGAAAACGCTGCATCCCAGGCATCCCGGCGCGTCAATGCGGCCGATGAAGACGATTCGCGCCTTTCCTGCTTGAGGGGGTGCGGGAGCGGGGGCGTCCTTCTCCGTTTTCACGTCGAAGCGAGCGTGATCGTCACCGCAGCCATCGGGGAGTGTGGCGGCGCGGAGGTTGTTGCCCAGGAAAAACAACATGCAGAAGAGGAATACTGCCATTGCCTGCTTCATGTGGGAATCTCCTGAGTTGGTTTGATTCGGATTGTGCCGGTTTGGTTGGGCTGGCGCAAAGATTGATGACAGCGGTTACGAGGCGGAGTGAGGACGGCGGTGCATTCTCAAGCCGGTATACTGGCGGTTGGACCCGGAGACGATTAGTGAAATGATTCGGGAAGAAGGGCGCACACGTGTTCGACTCGGAGTTTGAAGCGAATCTCTTTGAACTGCGCAAGGAAAAGCTGAAAGAGATTGAGAAGCTGGGGCAGGCGGCGTATCCGAACCGGTTCCCTGCCCGGCAGGACCAGATTGCGACCACGTTGGCCGAGGTGCGCGCAAAGTGGGACACGTCGACGGGCGAGGAGCTCGAGGCGACGCGCGAGACGGTGGCCGTGGCGGGGCGCATCATGGCCATTCGCCAACAAGGGAAGGCCGGCTTCGCGACGCTGCAGCAGGAAGGCGCGCGGCTGCAGATTTACGTGCGGCTGGATGCAGTGGGCGAAGAGGGATTCGCGCTGTATAAGTTGCTCGACCTGGGCGACCACATCGGAGTGACGGGGTATTTGTTCCGGACGCGGACGGGCGAGCTGACTGTACATGTGGAGACGCTGACGTTTCTGGCCAAGGCGATGCTCACGCTGCCGGAGAAGTATCACGGGCTAGCCGACGTGGAGTTGCGCTACCGGCAGCGGTACGTGGACCTGTTTGCGAACCTCGACGCCCGCGAAGTGTTTGTGAAACGGGCGAAGGTGCTGAAGGCGCTGCGAACGTTCTTCGACAGCCGAGGCTATCTTGAAGTGGAGACGCCGATGATGCAGCCGATTGCCGGCGGGGCTGCGGCGCGGCCGTTCAAGACGCATCACAATGCGCTGGACATGGATTTGTATCTGCGGATCGCGCCCGAGCTGTATCTGAAGCGGCTGGTGGTTGGCGGGTTGGATCGGGTGTACGAGATCAACCGCAACTTCCGCAACGAGGGCGTGAGCACGCAGCACAATCCCGAGTTCACAATGCTCGAGTTCTATCAGGCATATACGAATTACCACGACCTGATGGATTTGACGGAGGAGCTGATTGGGTTTGTGGCGCGCGAAGTGAACGGGACGACGGTGACGACGTTCAATGACTTGGAAATCGACTTGGGGAAGTGGGAGCGGTTGACGATGCGGGGGGCGATTGTTAAGTGGTGGCCGGAAGACCTGTTCGGACCTCGCCCGACATTGAATGATCTTCGGAGCGTCGAATCGATCGCAGGCTTGCTTGACAAAGCGATCGCGGCATACACGCGCAAAAATCCCAGTAACACAACTACAGAAATTTTCGGCACTAATCCGGCCGCGTTGAAAGCCGAAGGGTCCGCCGGAAAGACAATCGCGGCAATCTTCGAGGCCGTAGCCGAAGAGCACCTCATCCAGCCCACGATCATCTACGAGTTTCCCACCGCAGTCTCTCCGCTCTCGAAACAGAAGCCCGACGATCCGGATTGGGTGGAACGATTCGAGATCTACATTGGAGGCTTCGAAATCGGCAATGCCTTCAGCGAGCTAAACGATCCGGTGGAGCAGCAAAAACGATTCGAAGATCAGCTCGCACAACGGGCCGCGGGTGACGAGGAAGCGCACCAGATGGATGAGGATTACGTGCGGGCGCTGATGTATGGGTTGCCTCCGACGGGCGGCGAGGGGATCGGCATCGACCGGCTGGTGATGCTGCTGACCGGATCGAAGTCGATTCGGGATGTCATACTCTTTCCGCTGATGAGAAATACAGGGAGTAGCCAGTAGGGAATAGGAACGGCGTTGAACATACTTTTTGTCGGTGATATTTTCGGCAGCGCGGGGCGCAGAATTGTGCGCGAGCACATTGGGCATGTGCGCGAGGCGCACCAGGTCGACCTGACGATTGTGAACGTGGAGAATGCCGCGGGAGGGTTCGGCGTGACTCCGGGGCTGGCCGAAGAGATTTTCGACCTGGGCGCGGATGTGCTGACGACCGGCAACCACGTGTGGGACAAGAAAGAGCTGATGGACTATTTGAACTCGGCTGCGCCATACACGCACGATCGCGCGCGGCGGGTGCTGCGGCCGGCGAATTTTCCGCCGGGCGTGCCGGGGTATGGCTTCTATGAAGGGAAGACTGCCGGCGGCGTGGACTACGCGGTGCTGCAATTGCAGGGGCGCGTGTTCATGACGGCGATCGACGATCCGTTCCGTACTGCCGACTCTCTGTTGGCCTCCGTGCGGGCCAGGGTGATCGTAGTGGATTTCCACGCCGAGGCCACGAGCGAGAAGGCGGCGATGGGGTGGTATCTCGACGGGCGCGTGACGGCGGTGCTGGGAACGCACACGCATGTGCCGACAGCCGATGAGCGAATTTTGCCGCATGGAACGGCCTATCAGACCGACGTGGGCATGAGCGGGCCGTACGACAGCATCATCGGCGTGGAGAAGGAGCTGGTGCTGCACAAATTCCTGACGGCGATGCCGGGCAAGTTCGAGGCGGCGAAGGGAAATCCGAAGATGTGCGGGGCAGTGGTGACGTGCGATCCGGCGACGGGAAGGGCGTCGGCGATTCAGAGGGTCATGCTTGCGGAATAGTGGTTAGTGATTAGTGGTTAGTGGTTAGTGAGCGGTGGATCTACGGGCTGAAGCCCTCAACCTTCAAACGGAACCCAAAACAAAAGGGGCAGCCGCCGAAGCGGACTGCCCTTTTAATTCCCGGAAACTTTCCAAATTTCCAGAAGCATTTTGCTCCGCGGACTGCGATCCCCGATGCGAAGCGGCGATCAGGTCGTCGCGGTTAATGCGCGTGATGCGCGGGCGAAGGTTTTGGCGCCGGATGGTGCACCGGGGCTCCCTTCTTCGCCTGCTGAATGAATCCCTCGGTGAGGACGATTTGCGCCGATGCGGCTGTGGATCCCGCTGCAGCAACGTGCGTGTAGGTATCGTAGGTGCCGTCGAGCTCAGTGGCGGCGGGCTGGAATCCGAGCGCAGTGCCCGATCCCGGAGCTTCTTTGCAGGAGAGCGGCTCCTTGAGGTTGACGGTAAAGTCGGCGGTGTGGGCGTCCTTGGCGTCCTGCGTAACGGCCACATTGAGGGTCGAGACGGCGGGGTCAATGGAGATTTTGTGGATATGCGCAGGCGTGTCGGTGAGGACATCGCCCAGGGCGTCGGTGTCGGCCTTGACGCCGTTAGCCAGAATGTAGGCCTGCGCGTCCGCGATCTTGAGCTCGGAAGGCGGCGCGGGAACAGCGCCGCAATCGACTGGATTGGTAAGCTTGACGACGAAATCCTTGGGCTTGACCGAGGCGGTGGTGGTGACGGATATCTTCAAGACCGAAGCGGGATCGGCAATGATGATGCCGGGCACCGGAGTGGCCTGGCCTTTGAGGAGGGCCCAGAGGCCGGTGGCATCCGCGTCAGAGCCGTTGGCGAGGATGTATTCCTTGTCCTCAAGACCAAGGCTCTTGGGGTCGCCGCTGGTATAGGCGTGATGCGCCAATTCCGCGGGAGTTGGAGCGGGCGTGGGGGCGAAGCTGGCAGGCGGGAAGAGCGTTGATTGAGCCTGAGCTTCGATCGCTGCGATCTGCTGCTTGATGGCGGCGTCGCCGTCGAGCGTACCGTGATAACGCTTATACCAGTAATCAAGCTGCGGCTCGATCTGGGTTTTGTATGGACCCGGCGCAAAGTCCAGTGCGCGGGCAAAGAACCAGATGGCCTTCACTACGTCTCTTGAGTCGCCAGGCTTGGCGTAGGCCTGGGCCAACTGCAGCGTATCCGCAAGGCAGGGACCTGGCTGGGTACAAGCATCGGGCGAATAGAGCATCAATTCGGCGTTGTATTCCTTGATGGCGCCGGCGAAGTCTTTCTTGGAGACAGCGTCGTCAAAGGCGATGGCCGAGTGGAAGGCTGGATAGGCAGCTCCGGTCAATTTGCTCCAGTCCGGGTCAGACGTGCCGGCGGGTTTGGGAGCGGTGAGGCCTTTCTGCGCGAGGGCAGCGGCGTCGTCGCAGGTCTGCGGATCGGTAGCGACACCGGAGGCGTCGAGGGTCGCACCGCATTGCTGCTTTTTGACGAAGACCGAGACGAAGATGGCCTTCATGTTGTTGGGATCGACCTGAAGCAGGCGGGTGGCCGCACCGACAGCCTTTTGGGGCTGATTCAGAGCCTGGTAGGAATCGATCAGCTGATCGAGAACGGCCTTTTTGACGACACTCTGTGGATAAGTTTGAAGAAATCCTTCGAGCGCGGCAGCCTTTTGGCCTGGGTCGGTCTGCGTGATCGCGTTCTGATACGCGTTGAACTCGGCCGGATCCTGGATGGTGATCTGGCTGGAATCCTGAGCGCGCAATGCCGGCGTGGAAACAAGGCTTAGGCCTGCCAATGCCATCGCAGATGCAAGGACTAACTTCTTCATGCAGTGCTCCTGGGAAATGCGGAAATGGAGAACAATAGAATGACTCATTCGCCAGCAAAATGGCAACAATCCCGGGTGGCGGTTGAGCTCTGGGGCAACGGTTATAAAGATACCATGACCACCAGTGGTTCGTAGGAGGATTATAAGAAGTCGACGAGCTGCTGACAAGAAAAGCAAGATGTGGATTGCAGGGCGTGCAGCACGCTGGTAACAGGGCGGACGAAGGCCTGGCGCGGATCGGGCGGACAGCCGTGGGCGAGGGTTCGAATTCAAGGCCAATGGACAGGCCTACTGGAGCAGGCGGACCAGCTCGGCTTGCTCGGCGAGGAAGGCGTCGTGTCCGTGGGCGCTGGTCATCTCGCGGTAGTCGGCCTGGGCACCGGCGGCACGGATGGAATCGGCAAAGCGGCGCACGTCTTCGGCGGGAAAGAGCCAGTCGGAACTGATGCCGATGAAGCTGAGGCGCGCCTTGATGCGGCCGAAGGCTTCTTCCGGTGAGGCGAAGCCGCGCAGCGGATCCCAGGTGTCCATGGCGCGCAAGATGGCGAGATAGGCGTTGGCGTCGAAGCGCTCGATGAAGCGGCTGCCCTGGAGATCGAGGTAACCGGCGATATCGAAGCGCTCGCCAACGAGACCCGTGCCGTGGCCGTTGGCCGCCCAGGGATCTTCGCCGCTGCGGTTGGGATTGCGGCCGAAGCGTTCGTCGAAGAGTGGCGCGGATTTATAGCTGATCATGGCGATCTTGCGGGCCAGCGCAAGGCCGTTGCGGGGCGGGCGCTGCGGCAGATAGCGTCCGGCTGACCACTCGGGATCGTGCTGAATGGCCTGGCGCTGCAGGTGGTTGAGGGCCAGCCCCATGGCGGAGAGCGGCGTGACGCCGATAATGAGCGCGCGCTGGATGCGCTCGGGCTGTAGGATAGTCCAGTCCAGCGCTTGCATGCCGCCGATGGAGCCGCCGAGCACGAGGCGGAGACGGCGGATGCCGAGCGAATCGAGTAGGTGTGCCTGCGCGCGAACGTTGTCACGAACGCCGACCAGAGGAAAGTCCGGCCCGTAGATTTCGCCTGTTTCGGGATTGACGGAACCAGGCCCTGTGGAGCCGTAACAGGAACCCAGCATGTTGATGCAGATGACGAAGTCGTGCTCCAGCGAGAGGACCGCGCCGGGAGCGAAGATTTCGGGCCACCAGGAGCCGACGAGAGCCGAGCCCGAGAGTGCGTGGCAAACAAGAACGGCATTATCACGCGCTGCATTCAGCCGGCCGTAGACGGCGTAATGCAGCGTGGGACAGATGAGGGAGCGGCCGCACTCGAGCGGCAGGGAGCCGTCCAAAACGAAGTCGCCTTCGTAGGTTGGCTCTACGGTTTTCGATGCGGGCGGCGACGCGCCGCTGCGGCTGTAGGTGTCGGTCATATTCAGGTTTCAGCTTCCAGGTTTCAGGTTCTAGCGTCTCGCTTCGTCGTGCAGCGCGTGGATGAGCGATCCAATCCATTTTCGCTCATCTCACAGCCAAGCCGCCTCCCACGACCAGAACTCTGGTAGCGAGAGGCCGCGAGCTGCCCTTTCTATTTTGCCGCAACGGCGCAGGTTGAGCCGGTAAAAGTGTGGCCATTGGCGACCTCGATTGCCTGATCGAGGTCGGCTAGGATGTCGCGAATGTCTTCAATGCCAACAGAAAGGCGCACCATCTCCGGCGTGACGCCCGTGGCCGCCTGCTCCTCAACTGAGAGCTGCTGATGCGTGGTGGAGGCGGGGTGAATCACGAGCGACTTGGCGTCGCCGATGTTGGCCAGCAGGGAAAACAGCTCGAGAGTGTTGATGAGCTTCTTTCCCGCGTCGTAGCCTCCTTTGATACCGAAAGTGACCAGAGCACCGGCGCCGGTGGGCAGGTACTTTTTCGTTCGCGCGTAGTAGCGGCTGGAGGAGAGGCCGGGATAGTTGACCCAATCGACGCCGGGATGCTCAGCAAGGTGCTTGGCGACCGCGAGAGCGTTCTGCGAGTGGCGCTCCATGCGGAGGTGCAGTGTTTCAATCCCTTGCAGCAGCAGGAATGCGTTGAAGGGCGAGAGCGCCGCGCCGGTATCGCGCAGGCCCTGCACACGCGCCTTGAGGATGAACGCGAGCGGGCCGAAGGCCTCAGTGTAGCGGAGGCCGTGGTAGGAAGGATCGGGCTCGGTAAAGTCCTTGAAGCGGCCCGAGGCAGCCCAGTCGAACTTGCCGGCGTCGACAATGACGCCGCCGATGGCCGTGCCGTGGCCGCCGAGGAATTTGGTGGCCGAATTGACGACGATGTCCGCGCCCCACTCGATGGGCCGGACAAGAGCAGGCGAGGCCGAGGTGTTGTCGATGACGAGCGGGAGCTTGTGCTCGTGGGCGATGGCAGCGAGACGTTCGATGTCGGCGATGTCGAGCTTGGGGTTGCCGAGGGTCTCGGTGTAGAGGGCGCGGGTTTTCGAGTTGATGAGGGCGCGCAGCCCGTCGAAATCGTCGGCATCGGCAAACTTGACCTTGATGCCCAGGCGCGGCAGCGTGTAGTGGAAAAGATTGTAAGTGCCGCCGTAGAGCGAGGTGGTGGAGACGATTTCGTCGCCGGCCGCGGCCAGTGTGAGGATGGTGAGCGTCTCCGCCGCCTGACCGGAGGCCGTGGCGAGGGCCGCTGCGCCGCCTTCGAGAGCGGCTACGCGCTTCTCAAAGACGTCGGTGGTGGGGTTCATGATGCGGGTGTAGATGTTGCCGAACTCCTGGAGCGCGAAGAGACGACCGGCGTGGTCCGCGTCCTGGAAGAGATAAGAGGTGGTTTGATAGATGGGCACGGCGCGCGCGCCGGTGGCAGGGTCAGGGGATTGGCCGGCGTGGACGGCCTGCGTGGCAAGCTGTTGAGGTTTTGGTTCCGGCATAATGGTCTCCTTCGGGTTCTTGTGGTCGATGCTTTAGAGGACGGCGGGGACGATAACGGCGGAAAACAATGAAAACGGCCCGCATCCGTTTTCAGGACCCGGGCCGCTTGACTTCAAGATCGGTAGCGCTTACCGCATGCGCCGTTCAAGAGCCGGACGGACGGGTTCCCACGCCATACACATGCACATAGCCATGACCGCAATTCCGTAAGCCCATGAAATCGACATGCAGGCAGTATCGAACGGCGCTGCCGGAATGTCAAATACAACTGTTGTCGCATCAGTAGCCGGATTTGAGGGCCGGTTCGGGGGCCCGGCTGCGCGGAGCCGGGCCAGACCGGGCTGGACCAACTCCTACCTGTAAACAACCGGAATGTGATGCTGCTCCTGGAAAGGCGGCCGAACGTATTCTGCCTTGACGAGCGGAGGAAGATCCATAGGTTCAGGTGTCAGATCTTTGTAAGGAATCTTGGACAAGAAGTGGCGGATGACATTGAGCCGCGCGGCTTTCTTGTCTTCCGCGTTAACGACAAACCACGGGGCCTGTTTGTGGTCAGTGTGGTTGAACATGTCGTCCTTGGCACGGGAGTAATCAGCCCAATGTTTGCGGGATTCGAGGTCCATGGGGCTGATCTTCCAGCGCTTGGTGGGATCGGTCATGCGGTCTTGAAAACGGCGCTCCTGCTCCGCGTCGCTGACCGAGAACCAATATTTGATGAGGATGATGCCGGAGCGAACCAGCATGCGCTCGAATTCCGGACAGGTGAGCATGAACTCCTGATACTGGGCCTCGGTGCAGAAGCCCATGACGCGCTCGACGCCGGCCCGGTTGTACCAACTGCGGTCGAAGAGCACCATTTCGCCGGCTGCCGGCAGGTGCGGGACATAGCGCTGGAAGTACCATTGCGTTTTTTCGCGCTCAGTGGGCGTGCCCAGGGCTATGACCTTGCAGATGCGGGGATTGAGCGACTCGGTGATGCGCTTGATGGCACCGCCCTTGCCGGCCGCGTCGCGGCCTTCAAAGAGCACGACAACTTTAAGGTGCTCGTGGCGCACCCACTCATGAAGCTTGACCAGCTCGATCTGCAGGCGGCTCAGCTCTTTTTCGTAGTCGCAGTCCTTGCCAATGCGCATTGTCGGGATTTCGGTTCCATGAGCATGCGCGGCCGCCGGGGAATGATCCTTGCCGTTGGCCCTACCGTTGCCAATTATGTGGCCTTTGCCATTGGCTTGACCTTTGCCATTAGCAAGAATTGCTTCATCCGACATGGCCTTGTTCTTCTTCTTTTTCTTGCCCTTGTCTCCCATGTTGACCTCCTCCGGCTTGGTTTTTGGGGATTTTGTTTAGGCTCCTCATGCGCGTTTCGGCAAGGCGCCCAGGCACTGGGGGTTCGCACATTGTAAAGGCAGAATTGTCGGGAATGACATGAAGAATTGCAGTTTTTTCTTGAGGCCGGCTACTCTTCAGGCTTCCAAACGTAGGCGCCGGGCTGGGGAAGGCCGATGTGGGCGAGGACGCGGCAGACGAATTGGCGGGCCATGGCAGTGGAGTCCGCGGCGGGCTGATAGAAGGCAGGAATGCAGGGGAAGATGGTTGCGCCGGCCTCGGCCGCAAGCGTCATGTTGCGGAGGTGAATGCGATTAACGGGCGTTTCGCGGACGCATAACAGGAGCGGGCGGCGCTCCTTGAGCGTGACGTCGGCGGCACGGGCGATGAGCGAGTTAGCGAGGCCGAGGGCGACGGCCGCCAGCGTTCCCATGGAGCAGGGCAGAATGATCATCCCATTCGATGGATGGCTGCCGCTGGCGATGGGCGCGCCGATGTCGGAGTCGGCGTGCTGGATTATTTTTTGCGGGGCGGCGCCGAGGAGCTTTTTGAGCAAATTGGTGCGGCCGGAGACGCCGAGTTCTTCGGCCAGCACGCGAAGTGAGTTTTCAGAGGCGACAAAGTGGACACGGGAGACGCGGTCGTCGGCTTCGAGGGCGCGAAGTGCCTCGCGGGCGAGGATCGCGCCGGAAGCGCCGGTGATGGCGAGGGTTAAATTCAGCTTCTAGCTCCTAGCTTCCATCTTCCGGCTTTTCTCTGCGGCATTGGGCATTCGCGCCTTCCATGTCAGCTTCCAAGCACGCGCTTGAAGATTGCGTCGACATTGGTGAGTTGGCGCGAATAGTCGAAGGTGCGGGCGAGCCTCTTGGGGCCGAGCAGCTTTGCAATTTTGGGGTCGCGCGCCACTTCTTCACGAAAGCTCAGGTCGTCTTTCCACGCCCGCATGGCGTGCGACTGGACGAGGTCGTAGGCGTCCTCGCGCAACATTCCCGCTTCGGCAAGATCGAGCAACAGTTGCCCCGAAAAGATGAGGCCGCCGGTGGATTCGAGATTCTTCTTCATCCGCACGGGGTAAACCAGTAGCCGGTCGATGAGGTCGGTGGTTTTGGCCAGTAGATAGTCGACGAGGGTGGTCGAGTCGGGGAAGATGACGCGCTCGACGGACGAATGAGAGATGTCGCGCTCGTGCCAGAGCGGGATGTTCTCCATGGCGGCCTGGGCATTGCCGCGGAGGACGCGCGCGAGGCCGCTGATTTGCTCGCTGGTGATCGGGTTTTTCTTGTGCGGCATGGCCGAGGAGCCTTTTTGCTTTTCGCTGAAGTACTCCTGCGCCTCGCGAACTTCGGTGCGCTGCAGGTGGCGGATTTCAACGGCAATCTTGTCGAGGGTGCTGCCGATGATTGCAAGCGTCGTGATGTAGGCGGCGTGGCGGTCGCGCTGAATGACTTGCGTGGCGACGAGCGCTGGCTTGAGACCGAGGCGCCCGCAGACTTTTTCTTCTTGTTTTGGGCCGAGATGTCCGAATGTACCAACAGCGCCGGAGAGCTTGCCAACGCGCATGTCCTCGGCGGCAGCGGCGAAGCGGGTTGCGTTGCGCTCCATTTCGGCGTACCAGTTGAGCAGCTTGAGGCCAAAAGTGGTGGGCTCGGCGTGGATTCCGTGGGTGCGGCCTATGGTGGGCGTGTGCTTGAACTCGATGGCGCGGCGCTTGAGCACGGCGAGGAGAGCGGCGATGCCGTCGCGAAGAAGCGTGGATGCTTCTTTGATCTGGAGGGCCTGGGCAGTGTCGACAATGTCGTTCGAAGTGAGGCCGTAATGCAGCCATCGGGACTCGGCGTCGAGACCCTGGGCTTTGAGACTCTCTGCCACTGCGGTTGTGAAGGCGATGACGTCGTGCTTGACTTCGGCTTCGATTTCGGCGACGCGGGCGGCGGAGACGGTGGCCTTGGTGGCGATGGCGGCGGCGGCGCCCGCAGGAATGACGCCGTCGTCAGATAAGACTGAGCTGGCCGCCGCTTCGACCTGGAGCCAGCAGCGGTATTTGTTCTCGTCCGTCCAGATTGCGCCCATGGCGGGGCGCGTGTAGCGATCGATCAAGTCTTAGCTCCTAGCTTCCAGCTCCTAGCTCGATTGTGCATGCGCCGAATATCTGCCTCTGATGCCCAGCTTCACAAAAAGCAAATACCGGCGTCGTAAACCTTGTGCACAGCGAGCCATCTCTAAATTGTACGGGGAGTAAGTGCCTATCCGCGAGGAATTCCGAGGCGGATGAACAGCTCGTCGATGAGCAGGCCGCGGCCGGGCTTGTAGGGCTGGAACCACTCTCCGTCGATGACGAGTTGCGGGACGGCGCGCTTGCCTACGTGATTGATGACTTCGGCGGAGGCGGCTGGGTTAGTGTCGACATTGATCTCGGTGTAAGCGACGCCATGCTGATCGAGAAACTGCTTGGCGGAGCGGCAATCGCGGCACCATGCGGTGGTGTAAACCTGCACCTTCATAAGGAAATGTTACTCAAATCGCGATGCTACGATCTGTGATCAGAAGCACTCAGGAGTTTCGGTGACCGCGGATCAAATTAAGTCGCTCTTACATCTTGAGCCGCACCCGGTGGAGGGCGGATGGTTTCGCCGGACGTATACGTCGGCGGGAAGCGTGGAGCTGCCGCGCGGCATGCGGGCGCAGGGCACGGCAATTTATTACCTGCTCGAAACCGGAACGTTCTCTGAGATGCATGTGCTGGCGTCGGATGAGATTTTCCACTTTTATCTCGGCGACCCGGTGGAGATGCTGCAGTTGCATCTGGATGGGCGCTCCGCCGTTTTTACTCTTGGGCCGGATTTGGCGGCAGGGCAGCATGTGCAACTGGTGGTTCCGGCGGGGGTGTGGCAGGGAACGCGGCTGGTTGATGGCGGCAAAGTGGCGCTGCTTGGCTGCACGGTGACGCCGGGGTTCGATTTTGCGGATTACGTGAGCGGGAGCTACGCGGAACTGGCGGCGAAGTGGCCGGCGGAGGCGGAGAGAATCAGGAAGCTGACGAGAAGATAGCGGGGTTAGCAAGTTAGCGAGCTGGCGGCGCTGCGCGCCTGTTCGCGAGTTAGCAAGTTGGCAATCCAGTAAGCCCGCCGGTTGGCGGTTCGCGTTGATCTCATCGCCGCTCGCGGAAGAACTTGCGGAGCAGTTCGGCGGATTCATCGGCGGCGATTCCGTGCTGCAACTGCATCTGGTGGTTGAGCTGGGGGTGGTTGACGACGGAGAGCACGGAGCCGCAAGCGCCGGCCTTGGGATCGGCGGCGGCGAAGACAAGGCGGTCGATGCGGGCGTGAATCATGGCTCCGGCGCACATGGCGCATGGCTCCAGAGTGACGTAAAGCGTGCAGCCGGAGAGGCGGTAGTTGGCGAGAACGGTGGCGGCCGCGCGGAGGGCGACGATTTCAGCGTGGGCTGTCGGGTCGATGTCGCGCAGAACGCGATTCTGGCCGCGGGCGATGATTGCGCCATTGTGGACGACGACTGCGCCAATGGGAACTTCGCCAGCTTCAGCCGCGAGACGGGCCCCGGTCAGCGCGGCATGCATCGCCTGGAGATCGTCGATCATGCTTTCGATGGTACGGCCGCGGGTTGCTGCTGGGTCATGCAGTGGAGCGCACCGAGGCCCCAGATGAGGTCGACACAATGGACGCCGATAATGTCGCGGCCGGGAAAGAGTTCGGCGAGCGTGTTGAGCGCAACGCGATCGTTGGGGTCGTGGAATGTGGGGACGAGAACGAGGTCGTTGGCAACGTAGAAGTTGGCGTAGCTGGCCGGCAGGCGCTGGCCGCGAAAGACGACTGGACGCGGCATGGGCAGCTCGACGATGGTGAATTGCTTGCCCTGGGGAGTGCGCGCGGATTTGAGGCGTGAGAGGTTGTCAGCGAGCGGGGCGTGGTTGGGGTCGCGCGTGTCCGGCTCGACGGCTGCGACGATGGTGGCGGGCGCAACAAAGCGGGCAATGTCGTCGATATGGCCGTGAGTATCGTCGCCGACGATGCCGCGATTGAGCCAGATGGTGTGGTCGATGCCGAGATAGTCGTGAAAGACGCACTCGAGTTGCTCGCGGCTGACGCCGGGGTTGCGCTGCTGCACGTCGCTCAGCTGACATTCTTCGGTGGTGAGTAGAGATCCTGAACCGTTGACGTCGATGGAGCCGCCTTCGAGGACGATCGGCTGCTTTGCACCGTTCTGGTTTTGGACTGCGGGCAGCCACGAGGACATGCCGAGCAATTTGGCGGCGTGGCCGGGGAGCTTGTCGTCGAGACGCCAGTCCGAATACTTTGCCCAGGCATTGAAGCGCCAATTGGTGAGGGCGACGCGGCCTTCGGCGTTGCGGACAAAAATTGGGCCGGAATCGCGCGTCCAGCCGCGGTCGGTGGGCCAGGCGTGGAAGCTGACTTGATCGAGATTGGCGCCGGCGCGGGCGAGCATAGATGTGACGCGCTGTTTCGCCGATGCGTTTTCGACGATCAGATGCACGCGCTCATGGGCAGCGAGCAGGCGGACGATTTCCGCATAGAGCCAGGGGATGGATTGGAATTTGCCGGGCCAGTCTTCGGGATTGTGCGGCCAGGCGAGCCATGTGGCCTCGTGCGGCTCCCATTCGGCGGGCATGCGGTAGCCGAAGGCGCGGGGAGTCTTGGTGGCTTCGTTCAAATTGCTGGTCCTTCGCATGCATCTCGATGAAAACGGTTGGTTGGGTTCGTGCTATCCCAGGTCCCAAAATCGGGACCTGGGGCACCCGCTACTTGTGCTCTTTGTGCGCGGCGCCCGCCTGCTTCCGATCTGTTTGCGCGGGATCGAGAAAGCGCTGAGTGATGGGCGCGTAAGCGTCGACGCGGCGGTCGCGCAGAAAGGGCCAGTTGCGGCGCGTTTCTTCAATGAGAGAGCGATCAACTTCGCCGAGGATGATTTCTTCGGCGTCGTGGCCGGCCTTGGCAACGATGCGGCCGAATGGGTCGGCGAGAAAACTGCCGCCCCAGAATTCGAGGCCCGGCCCGGAGATACGATTGCTGAGAATCTCGCCGTTTGCGAATTTGACCTCGCCGTGCTCGAGACCGACGCGGTTGACGGCGGCGACGTAGATGCCGTTGGCGATGGCGTGGGAGCGCTGGATGGTGCGCCATGCGTCGAACTGCGCGGCACCGAATTGGTCTTTCTCCGCCGGGTGCCAGCCGATAGCGGTGGGATAGAAGAGAACCTCCGCGCCCTGAAGAGCAGTGAGCCGCGCGGCCTCGGGGTACCACTGGTCCCAGCAGACGAGCGTGCCGATGCGGCCGGCGGTGGTGTCGACGGCCTGAAAGCCGAGATCACCGGGCGCGAAATAATACTTTTCGTAATAAAGCGGGTCATCGGGGATGTGCATCTTGCGGTAGACGCCGGCGATCTGGCCGTCGGCGTCGAACGTGACGGCGGTGTTGTGGTAGAGGCCAGGCGCGCGCCGCTCGAAGAGCGAAGCCACGATGGCGACGCGGGATTCGCGAGCAGCTTCGGCGAGTTTGGCGGTGGAGGGGCCGGGGATGGGCTCGGCGAGATCGAAGAAGCGCAGATCTTCGCGCTGGCAAAAATACTGCGTGCGGAAGAGCTCGGGAAGGCAGACGACTTGCGCACCGAGCTTTGCGGCCTCGCGGATATGACGAAGGGCGGCCGAGAAGTTCGCCTCGGGATCCGCGCCCATGCGCATCTGCACGAGGGCAACTGTGAATTTGTGCGCCGCGGTCATTGCTGGTCTTGCGAGCCTCCGTTACGGGTGCTTGTGGCCGATGCAACGAGGCCAACCCCGACATGCGGAATTGGCCTCTGCACAGGAGCCGGGGTAAGGCCGTTACTCGTCCAGGATCAGCACGGCGGCGGCAATGGTGGTAGTCCACTTGCCGCGCTTGTCGCCGACGGCCGACTGGGTGATGTTGCTGGTGCGGACGATTTTGTTGGAGATGCGGTAGATTTCCTTTTTCTCGTCCCAGCTTTTGTCGGGATCGAATTCGACGTCCAGAGTTGTGGCGAGCATTTCGGCGGCCAGTTCCTCGGCGTACTCGCCGGCCTGATCGTCGGTCTCGCCAAAACTATGGTGCTCGCTCAAGTAGCCGTAGGTATTGCGATCAGCCGGTATGGCCACGCCGATGCTGCAGGCGACGAGGCGGTGCGGCTCGCGCGTGGAATTCTCCGCGATGACTGCGAATACGACCTCACCGTCGTCCAGGTACTTGAGGCCCTCCTTGCGCGGAATCATTTTGCACTGAGGCGGAAAGATGGAGGAGACGCGCACCAGATTTTGCGACGCGATGCCCGCATCGCGAAGGGCCAGCTCAAAGGAGGTGAGCCTTTCCTTGTGTTTGCCGACGCCTTTGGTGAAGAAAAGCTTCTTTGGGACCATGCGTTTTCCCAATTTCTATGTGCCCTCCGTGGGTGAAAGAAGTCTGACCGTTTTTTGACGTTCCCGCATGAGTCTATCGCATCCTGAAGGGTGCGAACAGAGATTCGCTTATTTTCATTTGAGGTTCATAGCGAGGGGTTTAGCGCGAGCTCCGGATCGTCATCGGCTGGGTTGGCGGCGAGACTTCGGATGGGCCCAGGAGGCGTCGAGCGGAGCTGGCGCCGAAGCAACTTTCTTTTGCGCGGCGCGTTTAATGGTGCATGAAGCTACGGATGATTTGGCTGGCAATCCCTGTTTTGAGCGTGGCGATGAGCTGCACGGTCGCGCTGGCGCAAGCTCCTGAACCCTCGGCGGCTCCCGATCCAGGAAGCGCGTTGAGCGCCGCACCCGCGCCAGCCAGCCCTGACATCGGTCAGGCGATCCTGGAGTGGACGCCGCCGGCCCTCGCAGAGCTGAGTGGGCAGGCCGTAGCCAAGGAGAGCTTCACGCTGGATCGAACGATGCTGGCAGCCGCTGCCGGGCTCCTGCCGGACTCCGACGCCGACCTGAGGCAGACGGTGGCCAAGCTCGATGGCGTGAGCGTGCATGTTTTGCGGTTCGCCGCTAGCGGCCAAGCAGATCCGGCACAGATTAACGCGATCCGCGAGGCTTACCACCTGCGCGGGTGGAAGCATGTCTTGAGCTCAACGAATTTGGGCGGCGCGACCCACAGCGATATCACAGATGTGTGGCTGGTACTGGACGGCGCCAACGTACGCGGCGGAGTGGTGCTGGTGGAGAGCCCGAAAAGCCTGACGTTGGCGACTGTGGCCGGGAACCTGAGCCCGGTGGACCTGCTGCATCTGCGCGGCCACTTCGGCATTCCGCGGTTCGAGGACGACCAACTCAGACCGGCGCAGGTCCATTAGCCTCTTCTGTCGTCAACAGGCAGGTAGCGGAATTCCAGAGCTTACGATTTGACGGTCTTGCGATTTCGGATTTTACGATTCCTGAAGCGGGTTCACCCATCGGAGCCTCGGGAACCGAGCAAAGTCGCGGTCGTTTGTGTATAGGACGCCGCCGTACTCGATTGTCAAGGCGGCGAGAGCGGCATCGCTTGTGAGCTTTCCGCGCGCATCGCCGCTTGCCAGCACCTCCCGAAAAAGGCTCCAGTGGCGCTCGCCTGGGGACAATGTTCGCACATGAGGCAGCGCAATCCATTTATCTACGATTACAAGCGCCTGCCCCATGGTGAATCGCTCACCAAACAAACCTGGATAAGTCAGAACTCGAAGGAATGCGGATAGGGTTTGCCATGGCAAACCGATGGGCTCATTGGCGGAGAGCGCACGCTCAACCCAGGCTCGCGCCTTTCTGTGCTCAGGGCAGGTCGTGTCGTATGCGTAAATCAGCAAGTTGACATCGAGGACAATCATCGATGCATCGGGCCGTCGAGCGCCTCGATCAGGTCCTCGACCTTTTGATACCGCGTTCCCAGGCCCGAGTTCAAGGCAATGGGCGTGACAACGAATCGCTTACGAGGCTTGGGTTGCCGCGCAGCAGTCAGCCCAAGGCGCAACAGTCGGTTGACGGTTCCCTTGAAGGAATCTCCCGAGCGCCGCACCTCGTGCTCCACCAGTTTGGCGACATCGTCGTCGATGGAAAGAGTAGTTCGCACATCTTGATGCTACATTGGAAGGCATCATGATGTCAACAAGCTTCTTCTGCACAGAGCAGACGGGAATAAAGACGGTTTGACTCGGCATTCGCGCCAATTGGAAAACGGAGTGTTCGCGATGCGCCGCGCGGCTCATTCAAAATGAAAATGCTATAGTCGTGTGTAATATCCGTTCCGGGGATTTCGATCCATGCAAACTGGGAAGTTGACGTGTGCGCTCCTGGTCCTGGCTGCTCTGGGAGGCGCGGGGCTGGCTCGCGCCAAGGTGGTCGAGGATACCAGCGGTTCTCTCAGAACCCTGAGCAGCATTGCAGATGCGCTCGACTCTGCTGACCGGCATCCGGTGCACGTTCTCTACGTACACGGGATCGATCAGGTGGGGGCAGGCGATTCAGGGAAGTTGCGCAATTCGATTTGCACCGAGCTCAAGCTGTGCGACGTGACCGACTGGAAGAGTGGGGGCGTCGAGTTTGCCGACAAAGGCGAGTTCTCGAGCAGCGTTCAGCCACCCACGCTCGCGTATCTGGGCAGCCCGGTGTGGAACAATCCCGACGAGTGGCACGCGGCAGCGCCGTTTGTTGTGCACTGGGTCGTTCACCTCAAGGGGCATTCCGCAGTCCTTGTGGTGGATGAGATTAACTGGTGGCCTCTGGTCCTGGCTCTCAAATGCCGCCGCGTGGTGGCGGCTGAGGCGCATCTTTCAGGTCCCGACCAGCATCTGCTGCAGGTTTGTTCCGAACAATCCGTTCAGGACCCAGGCGGGTTGGGTCGGTTCTATCCGTGGATTCCGGCCGACCAAGCGGCGAAGCTGGCGAAGATACGGCCGCGTGCGGTTCTAATCAATCGCACGGTGAAGGCCGGCCTTGTCGACTGGGCGCTTTCGGACGTGCTGTTGGCAGTGGGGCCGATGGGCGGCATTCTGCGCGACGGCCTTCGGCAATTGATGGCCAAATCGGCGGCGTTCGATCCCGGCAAGGCGGAGGCCGATTCGAGCGGAAGCGGTGGAATCGGTAAATACGACTGGAAGGCGCAACTGAGCCGCGACAATGCGCTGGACCAGGAGTTTATTGGCGTGACGCACAGCCTGGGCAGTTATCTTCTCTTCAACACGCTCAACCCGGAGTTTGCCAACGTCCCTGGAGAGAGCTTGTCGGCGGCGGACGCCGCGAGGAAGACGGCTGAGGAAAACGCGATACGCTACATCTTTGAGCGAACGTCGCTGGTCTACTTCTTTGCCAACCAGCTTGAGATGCTGGAGATCACGAATCTTGAGAGCGCGCCGGATAGTTCAACGACTGCAATGAAATCGCGAGGGCTGGCGCCGGCGCCGTCCGTTCCCACATCGCCGGCTGCCAACTTCAGAACGCTCGTCAACCGGTGGAAGGACTATCAAACGAGCTTTCAGGGGGTTCTTCATCCAAGCGACGTGGCGAGCCGGGAGAAGGTTCAGGTGGTTGCCTGGAGCGATCCCAGTGACGTGATCACCTACCGCGTGCCGAAGATTGGCGATGTGGAAGTTGTGAATCTCTACGTGAAGAACGCGACGCGCTGGTTCGGGATTTTCGAATCGCCTACAAAAGCGCATGGCGATTACGCCAAGAATATCGATATGCTGCGGGTGATGTTTGGAGAAACAAAGATTCAGGGCTCGGCTCATTGAAGCAGCTCGATAAGGGAAATCTGGGCGAGAACTTGTGCCGCCCGCCATTGCCACCGCCAAATTCCAGATGGTAGCCTCAACCTTGGAACAAGGAGCTTTCGACTTGTCGAGTTTGGACTAATTCTGGAAGGGACTTCCCTCAAATTCATGCAAAGCACCTACAACGGGCTGGAATTGCCCAAGACGGGCAAGCCGATCGAATACAAGGACGGGCAATTTGCCGTGCCTGACCACCCCATTGTTCCCTTCATCGAGGGCGATGGCACAGGGCGGGACATCTGGAAGGCGTCGCAGCGGGTCTTTGATGCGGCCGTGGAGAAGGCGTACGGCGGAATGCGGGCGATTCGCTGGTTTGAGATCTTCGCCGGCGAGAAGGCCTACAGGCAGTTCAATAACTGGCTCCCCGACGATTCGGTTGCCGCGGCGCGTGACCTGCGCGTTTCGATCAAGGGGCCGCTGACCACTCCTGTTGGCGGAGGAATTCGCTCGCTCAACGTTGCGCTGCGCCAGATTCTCGATCTGTATGCATGCGTTCGGCCGGTGAAGTACTACCAGGGCGTGCCCAGCCCGGTGAAGCATCCGGAGAAACTCGACATCGTGATCTACCGCGAGAACACCGAGGATGTGTACGCGGGCATCGAGTTCAAGCAGGGCACAGAGGATGCAGCGCGGCTGATTTCTTTTCTCAATGACGATCTGCTCAAAGGCGGCAAGAAAAAAGTGCGCACCGACTCGGGAGTGGGCATCAAGCCGATTTCGATTTTCGGGACCAAGAGACTGGTGCGCTACGCGATTCGCCAAGCGCTCGAGACGGGGCGCAAGACAGTGACGCTCGTCCACAAAGGAAACATCCAGAAGTTCACTGAGGGTGCGTTCCGCGAATGGGGCTACGAAGTTGCGACGCAGGAGTTCCGCGAGCAGACCGTGACGGAACGCGAGAGCTGGATTTTGGGCAATGTGGAATCGAGGCCTGGCATTTCGATTGAGGAGAATGCCGCGCTGATTGAGCCCGGGATGGAGTTTGGGTCTCCGACCTTCCGCGAGGGACTTTGCGCCGAGGTCAAAGGCGTGCTGGACTCGATTGGCAAGAGCCACGGCAACGGCGCTTGGAAGCAAAAGGTTCTGGTAAACGACCGCATCGCAGACTCGATCTTTCAGCAGATCATTATTCGGCCGGAGGACTACAGCATTTTGGCCACATCGAACCTGAACGGGGACTACATTTCTGACGCGGCGGCGGCGCAAGTGGGCGGCCTGGGCATCGCGCCGGGCGCCAACATCGGCGACGGCTATGCGGTGTTTGAGGCAACGCACGGCACCGCGCCGAAGTATGCCGACAAGGACGTGATCAATCCGGGATCGGTGATTCTGTCGGGCGTGATGCTGCTCGATTTCATCGGCTGGAAGGAAGCGGCGAAGATGATCGAGAGCGCCATGGAGAAGACGATCCAGCAGAAGTCGGTGACGTATGACTTTGAACGCCAGCTTGCCGGAGCGACGAAGGTGGGAACGAGCGAGTTCGCGACGCGGATTATCGGAAACATGTAAACAGTTCACAGTTCTGAGTTCACAGTTCTGAGTCCCTGGTCGGCCGTTCACGCATCTCGGCCGCCTCACAGTTAGACATGGACGGAATTTGCGAACGATGAACTCCCAGGAGACGAAATGCGGAAGAAAGTCAGCATTGTGGGCGCGGGGAACGTGGGCGCGACGGCCGCGCACTGGATTGCGGCGAAGGAACTGGCCGATGTAGCACTGATAGACGTGGTGGAAGGCGTGCCACAGGGTAAGGCGCTGGACCTACTGGAGGCGATGCCGATTGAAAAGCGCGACGTGGCCATTGTGGGCGCCAACGATTACTCGGCCACGGCCAACTCCGACATTGTTGTGATCACGGCAGGCATTCCCCGGAAGCCGGGCATGAGCCGCGACGATCTGTTGCACACCAACTTCAAGATCATGTCGGACGTGGTTCAGAAGGTGGTGGCGCAGTCGCCTGAGTGCATTCTGATCATTGTGTCGAATCCGCTAGACGCGATGGCACAGGCCGCGTATCGGCAGGCAGGATTTAATCGCGAGCGAGTGATTGGCATGGCCGGCGTGCTGGATTCGGCGCGCTTCCGCAGCTTTATTGCGGCGGAGCTGAACGTGAGCGTGGAGAACGTGACGGCATTCGTGCTGGGCGGGCACGGCGACACGATGGTTCCACTGGCTCGCTACTCGACGGTGGCGGGCATTCCCATCACGGAGCTGATTGCGCCGGATCGCCTGGAGCAGATTGTGCAGCGCACGCGCGACGGCGGCGCCGAGATCGTGAAGTACCTGAAGACGGGCAGCGCCTATTACGCGCCTTCGGCGGCCGTAACCGAGATGGTGGAGGCGATTCTGAAGGACAAGAAGAAGATTCTGCCCTGCGCGGCGTACCTCGAGGGCGAGTACGGCATCGAGGGCTACTATATCGGCGTGCCATGCAAGCTGGGCACGGCGGGACTGGAAAAGATCATCGAGATCAAGCTGACGGCTGAGGAAGACGCGGCGCTGAAGAAGAGCGCCGAAGCGGTGAAGGAGCTTTGCGCAGTGATTGGAGTGTAGGTTTGGGCAGCGCGGAATCCGCAGCAATTGAAAAGCCCCAGATTCAGGCCGCATTCGCGGTAGAATCGGGGGCCCCTATATTTCAGATGCGACGAGCGGCGATCAATCCATCGCCATGCTCAGTTGGTGGCGAACATCGGCGCCGCGAACCCAGAAGATTACGTCGGTGGCAATGTTCGAGGAGTGATCGGCGATCCGCTCGAGATTCTTGGCGACCAAGATGCCGTTCATGGCCTGCTGCGTAAATTGAGGTTTCTCTTCGATCAACTTGAGCAGGTCGCTGTGGGCGCGGCGGTTCATACGGTCGATCTCGTCGTCCATCTCGCGGACCGAATCGGCAAGCCGTGCGTCGCCGTCGAGCAGCGCCTGCAGCGCGTTGCGAATCATTTGTGCGGCAAACTCGCCCATGGCGGCAAAATCCACCGGCAGCTCTACGTCGTCCGAGGTGAGAATGTCCTTGGTGCGGCGCGCGATGCTCATCGACTGGTCGCCGATCCGCTCCAGGTCGCCGTTGATCTTGATGACAGCGAGGATGAAGCGCAGATCGATGGCCATGGGCTGCTGCTTGGCGAGCAGGTCATAGGCCATCTCGTCGAGCTCGCGCTGCGCGGTGTCGATGGCCCGCTCGTTCTGCTTGACGAACTTGCAGAGGCCCCTGTCACGCCGGGTGTAGGCCTCAACGGCCGTCTCAACCGCCTGCTGCGCCAGCGCAGCCATGGCGAGAAGCTTGTCTTTGAGCTCGGCGAGTTGCTGATGAAAGTGGATACGCGGCACTAGGTTCGATCTCCCATCGGACTATTTTGCACCAAGCGACGTTACAGGAGAACAAATTTCCGCGAGTGCACCAAAACTATTACACACATTGGTAATGTTCCCGAAGTGGGCCGATGGCTCGAGTGTTTGACGGCTGGCGGGCGAAAAGGCTGCAAGACGGGACCGAATGGGGGCGGGCGCGAAGGAGGCCTTGGCGGCAACTCACGCAGCGTCGGGCGCGAGTGGCGGCGGCTCGATCCGGCCCAGCAGGAAGAGATACCCGGCGATTCCGATGGCCAGGTAAGCAGCAGCCACGGCAAACGCCGCCGCGTAGGAGTGGTGCGCCGAAACCAGGTAGCCGGTGAGAATGGAGGCCGCAATCCCCGAGACCTGGCCGGAGAAATTGATGATCCCGCCGACTTTGCCTACGTCGGGACGGCGGGCGATGAAGGAGGGCAGCGACCAGGCCACGGGCGCCGCCGCGGCAAGACCGCTGAGCGAGACGGTGATCCAGATGAGGGCCTGCGAAGCGCTGTGCGCGTGAGCAGCGCCGAGAATACCCAGCCCGAAGGCCGTGCCCCCGATGAGGACGGTGCGGCGAACGGCGCTCTGGGCGAAGCCACGCTGGACGAGGAGGTCGACAAGAAAGCCGCCGAACGCGAGGTCCGTCGCGGTGGCGACGAACCACGGCACGCTGGTGTAGATGAACGAGTGCAGGAGATCGATATGCAGGGCTGAGGACAGATAAGCCGGCAGCCAATAGAGGAGAAGGAAGAAGACGTAGTTGTACGCGCCGAAGCCGAGGGCGAGGCCAAGGACCTTGCGCTGGGAAAGCAGCTGGCCCAGGGACGATGTGCGGTCCTCGACTCGGCCGGGGGCGGTTAGGCCTCGGTCGGGCGCGGAGAGGGCGGCGCCTTGATCTTCGATATACAGGCGCTCGACGTCGGTCAGCTCGGGATCATCATCGGGATCGCGATAAACACGCCAGAAGAGAAGGAAATAGGCGAGACTGATGGCGCCGGTGAAGGCGAAGCTCCAGCGCCATCCGGCGTGGATGAGAACGATGCCGATGACGGGCACTCCGATGGCCGAGGCAAATTTAGCAGCAGAGTCGTTGAGCGAGGTGGCGAAGCTGCGCTCGCGCTCGGGAAACCAGAGGCCGATGGCCTTGGCGTTGGAGGGAAAGGTTGGTGCTTCGCCTACTCCGAGCAAGAACCGCGCGCCAAAGAATGCGCTCAGATTGGGCGCGGCGGATGCGGCAAAAGAAGCGGCGCTCCAGATAAACGTGCCGATGCGCCCGACGCGGCGGACGCCGAGCTTGTCGAGCACCACGCCGATGGGCAACTGGCACAGGGCGTAGGTCCAGTTGTAGGAGCTGGAGAGATATCCGAAGGCAACATCGGAGATGCCGAAGGCGGCGATCAGAGAATCGTGCGAGACGGAGAGATTGACGCGGTCAAAGAAGTTGACCAGGACGCCGATGCCGAGCAGCCAGGCGATACGCCAGCGGCGGCGCCGAATGTGAGCATGGCGCGGAGAATTTCGGGATAAAGAGGAATCCTGTTCGCTCAATCGACTCCTTGTCGCAATCTGTTGAGTCGCGATCTGCTGGGGATTAGACTGCCGGGGCGAGTCTTCCCTGCACCACGTCATTCTCGAGCGTGCCGATGGGGTCAATGGTAATGCGAACTCTGTCGCCGGGCGCGAGCGTGAAGTCGTCAGGCGGAACGATGCCGGTTCCGGTCATCAAGAAAGCGCCGAAGGGGAACGTGTTTTCGCGAAAAAGGTAGGCGGCCAGATCGGCGGGTTTGCGCTTGAGCTCGGCGAGCGTGGTAGCGCCGGAGAATGCTGCGTGGCCGGAGCGGACGATTTCGATGCGAATGGGGGTTGTCGGCGGAAGCGGATCGCTGCTGACCAGAATGCAGGGGCCTAAAGCGCAACTGCGGTCGTAGACCTTGGCCTGAGGGAGATAGAGCGGATTCTCGCCCTCAATGTCTCGCGAGCTCATGTCGTTGCCCGCGGTGTAGCCGATGATTTGGCCGCGGGGGTTGATGAGCAGCGTGAGCTCCGGCTCTGGAACCGACCACTTGGAGTCGGTGCGAATGCGCACGTTGGAGCCGGGGCCGGCAACGCGGCTCGCGGTGGCCTTGAAAAACAGCTCGGGACGCTCGGCCGTGTAAACACGGTCGTAGAAGTCGCCGCCGCCTGCGTCTTTCGACTCTGCCATACGCGCGCTGCGGCTGCGAAAGTAGGTGACGCCCGCCGCCCAGACCTCCTGGCTGCCGATCGGAGCTTCAAGACGCGCAGACGCAAGAGCCGCGGCTGGATTTCCGGAGTCAACGACTGAACGCAGATAGGTATCGAGATTGTCGTGCGCGACAAGCGCGTCCCAGTTCGACTCGGGAACGCGAAAGTGCCTGCCGCCATCTTCTACGAAGTTTCCATTGCTGGTCCGGTAGAGCCTCACGCTTTTTTCTCCAATCGAGAGACAATTTGATCGACATCGTAGACACATCCGCCCCAAACGCCGCCGCTGGCTGTGACGAGCGCAGCCCACAGGCGCGTGTCTTCGGGCAAATCAGGACGCGGCGCCAGATCCGCGCGCAAGCTTCGCTGCGCCAGGCGCCGCGCGCCTTCTTCTGCATCAAAGTTCTCTCCGGCCTCGCCTACAAAGTTCACCTCGCCGAGCAATCTTTCGCGGTCGATCACGACCTCGATCAGGTCGCCGTCACGCACCTTGCCGATGGGTCCGCCGGCAAGCGCCTCGGGCGAGATGTGCCCGATGCAAGCTCCTGTCGAAACACCGCTGAAACGCGCATCGGTGAGCACGGCCACGTTCTTGCAATGCGGTAATTGCTTGAGCGCCGAGGTGATCTGGTAGACCTCCTCCATGCCCGCGCCTGCTGGTCCACAGCAAACGAGCACCATTACATCGCCCTCGGCAATCTCGCCGGATTTGATGGCACCGATGGCTGCAACCTCGCTAATAAATACCCGCGCCGGACCGATGTGCCGGAACACATTATCTTTGCCCACAATCGATGGGTCGATCGCCGTGCTCTTGACCACCGATCCCTCGGGAGCGAGATTGCCGATCGGAAAACAGACCGCCGACGTGAGCCCGCGCGACCGTGCGCGATCTGGCGACATGATCACATCCTGGGGATCGATTCCGTCCCTCTCCTTGAGGACACGCCGCAACTCAGCGCGGCGAGGGCTATCGCGCCACCAGTCAAGGCACGCGCCGAGCGTTTCGCCGCTCACGGTCTTCACCTTCTCGTCCAACAACCCGTGCTTGCGCAGTTCCAGCATGACTTCAGGGACGCCGCCAGCGAGGAATACCTGCACCGTGGCAAAATTGTGCGGCCCGTTGGGCAGTGCGTCAACAAGTCGCGGCACAAGGCTGTTGACCTCGACCCAATCGGTGACTGTGGGTCGCGTCAAGCCCGCCGCATGTGCAATGGCCGGGAGATGAATGAGAAGGTTCGTCGACCCGCCAAACGCGGCCTTCACCATCATGGCGTTGTAAATGGACGCAGGCGCAAGGATGTCGCCGATGCCGAGGCCGAGGTGATGCATTCGCAATATTGCGCGGGCTGAGCGGCGCGCGGCGTCGAGCCATACGGGCTGGCCCGACGGCGCAAGCGCGGTGTGGGGCAACGAAAGGCCGAGCGCTTCGCCGACTACCTGCGACGTGGCCGCCGTGCCCAGGAATTGACAGCCTCCACCGGGTGACGCGCAGGTGCGGCAACCCACCTCGGCAGCGTACTCGAGCGTGATCTGGTTCTGGGCGAAGCGTGCTCCGATCGTCTGTACTTTCGCCGCATCCTCACCGGATTCCGGCAACAGTGTTACGCCCCCCGGTACCAGTACTGCCGGCATCTTTCCTGACGATGCCAGGGCCATCATCATCGCGGGCAGACCCTTATCGCACGTCGCCACGCCAATCACACCTTTGCGCGTGGGTAGCGATCGCATCAGGCGGCGCAACACAATGGCGGCGTCGTTGCGGTAGGGCAAGGAGTCCATCATCCCCGCTGTGCCCTGCGTGCGTCCGTCGCATGGATCGGTAACCGCACCCGCGAACGGCGTGGCGCGGAGAGATTTCAGCTCGCGGGCAGCCTCGGCCACCAGCAGGCCGACCTCCCAGTGGCCGGTGTGGAAGCCGAGCGCGATGGCTTCGCCGCTCTCCGCGCGCAGGCCGCCGTGGGTGCTCAGAATCAGAAACTCGGGATCGAGAAGGCGATTCGGCTCCCAGCCCATGCCCGCGTTCTGCGACAAGCCGAAGAGATTGCCGGAGGGCTCGGTGAGCAGCATCTCGGCCGTTAGTGGCAGCGATCCCTTCGGGCCAGGCGCGTGAGTGGCCACATTAAGAAGACTGACGTCCTGCGACTCGAGTACCGAACTCAGTGGAATGTCTACGATGGGGAAGCCCTTTCCGTAGACCAGTATAGAAGGGGCGCCCCGGCTTTCGGATGGGCCGCTGCCGAGCGGGATGCGATTCAGCCGATGTGTCAGGCGACACTTCGCACACGTCTTGGAGTGAGGCTTTCTACCCCGCCGTCAGGCCGCCATCGATGGGGATCGCAGCCCCGTTTATGAACGAAGCCTCGTCGCTCGCCAGGTAGACCAAGGCGTTGGCAACGTCAGTTGTGCTGGCCAGTCTTCCAAGAGGCACTTCGCCAAGTCTTTCTGCCCGGCGCTCGGGGTCCTTGAGCATGGCCTGTACCAGGGCGGTCTCCACTGTGCTGGGATGGACGGAATTGCAGCGGATATTGTCCTTAGCGTATCTTACGGCCACCGATTTCGTGAGCATGGTCAGGGCACCCTTGGTGGTCGTATAGGTCTCGTTCGTGTACCCGTGACCGACCAGGCCGCAAATCGACGACATGTTGAGAATGGTCCCGCCGCCCCCGGCCCTCATGATCGGCAGGACATGCTTAATTCCGAGAAACGGTCCTTTGACGTTCACCGCGAGCATGGTGTCGAAGGACTCCACATCCATTTCCTCAATGTTTTTCCTGATGTTGATGCCCGCGTTGTTCACGAGGACGTCGAGGTGACCGGTCTGTTCGAGCACGGTGGAAAGCGCTGCCTTCCAACTGTCTTCCGAAGTGATGTCGAGTTCGAGGAAGACCGCCCCCATGGATGCGGCGGTCTTTGCCCCCTCCACGCAGTTCGTATCAGCGACGAACACGGTGGCACCTTCCTCCCGAAATCTTCGGGCGATCTCCGCGCCGATCCCTCCTGCGCCGCCAGTGATCAGAGTGGTCTTGCCCGACAGACGCATCGCGCTCACTTTGCGCCTCCTTTGCGGACCTTGACACCGGCGAGCTTTTCATAAAACTGGATGATGCCGCCATGGTCATCGGACTGCTTTCCATCGACCTTGAGGGCCTGCATGATCTCCATGACTTGGCTCGTAAGCAGAATCGGGGTCCCGGTTTCGTGGGCGGTATCGAGTGCGTTCTGCAGATCCTTGATGTGTAGCTCGATCCTGAATCCAGGCTTGTAGTTTCCTTCGAGAACCATCGGAGCTTTCGCATTCAGGACGGTACTTCCAGCCAAGCCGCCCTTGATGGCGTTGAATACACGCTCGGGATCCACTCCAGCCTTGGTCGCGAGAACGAATGCTTCCGACATGGCGGCGATGTTCAAAGCGACGATGATCTGGTTGGCAAGCTTGGTAACGTTTCCGGCGCCGATATCTCCGCAGAGCACCGCGCTGGCTCCCATTTTCAGCAATACGTCCTTCACCTTTTCGAAGACGGCTTCCTTGCCGCCGACCATGATGGCAAGCGTCCCGTCGATGGCCTTGGGCTCGCCGCCTGAGACGGGAGCATCGAGCATTTCAATGCCCTTCTTGGCCAGCTCGGCAGCCACCTCGAGGCTGGCAAGGGGCGCAATGGAGCTCATGTCGACGAGCACGCTTCCCGGCTTGGCGCCTTCGATCACACCGCCTTCGCCCAACACCGCCTTTTTCACATGGGGCGAATTGGGCAGCATCGTGATGATGAGATCGTTCCGCGCCGCCACATCCTTGGGAGACGAGGCCGCCGCCGCGCCAGCTGCAACCAGCTCCTTCACCTGGGCTTCAACGATGTCGTAAACCTCGAGCGTGTGGCCCGCTTTGAGCAGGTTCTTCGCCATGGGCTTGCCCATGATGCCCAGTCCTATAAAACCGATGCGCATTTTTCTGTTCCTTTCAACAGCGTTTTGACCGTCCTGGCAATTTCATCCGAAGTGAGCTTGAAATGCACGAGCAGTTCGTCGTAGCCCTCCGCCGAGATTCCGAACGAGTCGGGCACGCCCACGAACTCGACAGGCGCGTGACTCACCCCGCGCAGCGCCTCGACCACCGCCGAGCCGATTCCGCCGATGATTGAATGCTCTTCGGCTGTGACGATGGCATCCACTCCGCGCGCATAGCGGATCACCGCCTCCCGGTCCAGCGGCTTGATGGTGCTGATGTTGATCACCCTCGTCGAGATTCCTTCCGTCTCCAGAGCCTTCGCGGCTTCCAGCGCCTTCGAGACCATGATCCCCGAGCCGAAGATCGCCGCTTCATTTCCCTCTCGCAGCCTTGTCACCTTGCCGATAGAGTAAGGCTCGCCTTCCGGATAAACAAAAGGAAGATCATTCCTGTTGATCCTGAAGTAGACCGGACCCGGCCAATCCAGCATGCAGTCCATCATCTGTTCCACTTCGATGGAGTCCGCCGGGCAAAGCACTGTCATGTTGGGCAGCGATCGCATCAGAGCAGCATCCTCGACGCCCTGGTGGGTTTTTCCATCGCCAAAGTCTGAAAGTCCAGCGCTTGACCCGCAGATGCGCACAGGCAGGTTCGGAATGCAGATGGAATTGCGCAGCTGGTCGTAGGTCCTTCCCGAGGCGAACACCGCGAAGGAGTGAATGAACGGAATCATTCCGGAAAGGGCGAATCCCGCCGCGGTCGAAGCCATATTCTGTTCCGCGATTCCCATTTGGAAGTACCGGTCGGGAAACTCCGCCTGAAACATGACCGACTGCGTGGACTTACCGAGGTCCGCCTCAAGGGCCACCACGCGCTCGTCCTTCTTTCCCAGCCGGACAAGGCTGGCCCCATACGCACTTCTCAGGTTCGGCGAAGTCATTGCACCATCCTCCGTGATTCTTCGATTTCGACAAGCGCCTGGTCGTACTGCTCCCTTGTCATCGCGCCGTTGTGAAAAGCCGCCGTGTTCTCGGCGAATGAGACGCCCTTCCCTTTGACCGTGTCGGCGACGATCACCGTAGGGCCGCCCTTGATCGCGGTCGCTTTGTCAAGAACATCCAGGATCGGGCCCACATCGTGTCCGTCAACGTTCAACACGTTCCATCCGAACGCCCGCCACTTGTCTTCCAGGTTCGGGATGTCGAAGATTTCCTTTGTCGGGCCGGTGGCCTGGATCCTGTTTCTATCCAGGATGGCCGTCAGCGAGTCCAGCTTGTAGCGCGCGGCCGCCATGGCCGCCTCCCAAAGCTGGCCTTCAGCGAGCTCGCCGTCGCCGATCACCACATACACGCGCGCAGGGCTCTTCCTGAGCCGCAGCGCCAGCGCCATACCCGTCGCGATCGAAAGCCCCTGCCCCAGCGACCCCGTAACCGCTTCCATTCCCGGAGTCATCATGTCCGGGTGCCCCTGCAATTTTCCGCCCAGGGTCTTCAGCTTGCCCATCTCTTCCCGCGGAATCGCGCCCAGTTCCACCAGTGCTGCGTATTGCACCAGGACGGAATGCCCCTTGCTCACCAGGAAGCGATCCCGGTTCGGATCGTGAAGAGCTTTTGGATCAAAATGCATCTTCCCGAAGTACAAAGCCGCCACAGTCTCGGCCAGCGAGCACGAACCACCAAGATGCCCTGCCTTGCCGACACCAATCATCCTCACGATGTCAGCTCTCAGGTCCCATGCGAGCTTCTTGATTCTCTGAATCTCCTCAGCGTTTGCCATCCATCTTCCTCCGGCCAGGAGTCCGCTCTTAGCCGTTCCTTTGGTTCAACTCCCGGACCTTGCGATCGATGCCATCGATCCGGTGTTCGATCGACTCTGATCGACGGACAAGTGTAGTTCTGCAAATGAGCCACTCGGCGTGATCAAGGTCACATGTGCTGCCGGAAGCCTGCGCACCCCAAGGCATTGCTTCTTGAGCGAGTCGCGCAGAATGGAATCGCACGCACGCCGAGTCGGGATGCTATAAAGTGATGTGCCCGAAGACGATTCGCACAAAGCGGAGCAAATCCAGGCGGCCTTGCGCCGACGCTGGCTGTACCTGATGCCGGTGGTCTTTGTGACCTATAGCCTCGCCTACCTGGGGCGGTCGAACTTTGGATTCGGCGCAGCGGCTGGTCTGGCGAAGTCGCTCAACATCACCGAGTCACGCGCGGCTTTTCTTGGCTCGGTGTTCTTTCTCGGCTATTTTCTCTTCCAAGTTCCTGCGGCAGCTTACGCGGTGCGCAGAAGCGCGACGAGGCTGGTGTTTTTCGCGTTGATCAGCTGGGGAATCTTTTCCGGGCTGACCGGGATCATTCACAACTACTGGCTTCTGGTAGTAGACCGGCTGCTTCTGGGCGTTGCGGAGAGCCTTATCTTTCCGTCGATGATCATTCTGCTGACCAATTGGTTCACGCGCTCGGAGCGCTCGCGAGCCAACGCGATTCTGATTCTGGGAAATCCGGTGACGGTGACGTGGATGGCCGCCGCAACCGGATACCTGATTCGGGCGGTCGGTTGGCAGATGACGTTTGTCCTTGAAGGCATTCCTTCGGTGCTTTGGGCATTCGTCTGGATTCTGGTGGCACGCGACAAGCCGAAGCTGGCTCATTGGCTCCCCGATGAATGCAGCGAACATCTGGCCGAGGCGCTCAATCGAGAGCAGGCTTCCCTGCCCCAGACCGCAAGTCTCCGCCACGCGTTGCGCGTGCCGGGCGTTGTCGCGTTGTGCCTCCAGTATTTCTGCTGGAGCTTTGGAGTGTACGGCCTCGTGCTCTGGATTCCAGCAATGATTCGCTCCGGTTCGTCGCGAGGCATCGAGCAGATCGGCCTTTTGAGCGCCGTGCCATTCCTTCTTGCCGTGGTTCTGATGCTCGTGGTGGCGACTTTCTCCGATCGCGTGCAGAATCGCAAGCTGTTTGTGTGGCCGTGCCTCATGCTCTCGGGCGTGGCGCTGTTTTGCAGTTTCGCAACCGCCGGACATGATTTCTGGCTTGCATACTTCTTTCTGATCGTTGCCGGTGGCACGATGTATGCGCCTTACGGGCCCTTTTTCGCGATCATGCCGGAGATGCTGCCGGCCAACGTGGCCGGCGAAGTTGTGGCACTGGTGAATAGTTGCGGGGCGTTGGGCGGGTTTGCCGGTACGTGGCTGGTGGGAGCCATGCAAGCGCTCACCGGGAGCGCGCGAGCCGGTTACTTTTCGATGGCCGTGGCGCTGATGCTGTCCGGGGCGATCACGCTAACGCTGCGGACGCCGGGGGCGCGTCTCAAAGCGCATCACGCGTGAGATGGCCGTCGATGAGGCGCATGATCCCGAGCGGGTTGCCGTTCTTAAGCTCGTCGGGCAGCGACGCCTGAGGAAAATCCTGGTAGCAGACAGGGCGAACAAAGCGATAGATCGAATAGGTGCCGACGGAAGTTGCGCGGCTGTCGCTTGTGGCCGGGTACGGGCCGCCGTGGACCATCGCGTGGCAGACTTCGACACCAGTGGGAAAGCCGTTGACGATGAGCCTGCCCGCCTTCCGCTCGAGAATGGCGATGAGGTCGGCGAAGGCGGCTAGATCGGCGTCCGTGCCGTGCAGCGTTGCGGTGAGTTGGCCTTCGATGGCGCCAGCCAGCTCCATGAGCTGCTCGCGGCTGTCATAGCGAATTACAAGAGCGCTCGGTCCGAAGACTTCAGTGGCCAATTCGGGATTGGCAAGCAATTCGGCGGCGTCGATTTGCATAAGGACAGGCGCGACGTAGGTGTTGGACGCGCCATTGGACGAGGCTTGCGCCACCGTATTCACGTGGCTGTGCGCCTGGCAGCTGGCGATCCCCGAGTGGTAGCTCTTTGAGATTCCCTCAGTGAGCATGGGCGATGGGGTGGCCTTCTCAACGAACCCCTTGACCTCGGCGACGAGCAAATCGGCGTCGGCATTGCGCGGTAGATAGACCAAGCCCGGCTTGGTGCAGAATTGGCCGACGCCGAGAGTGAACGAGCCGAAGAGGCCGGCGGCGATCTGCGCGGTGCGCGTGTGCAGGGCTTCGGGCAGCACGAAGAGAGGATTTACGCTGCTCATTTCCATGAAGCAGGGGATGGGCCCAGGACGCGCCGCCGCGCGTTGCATGAGCGCTTTGCCGGCAGAAAGCGAGCCGGTGAATCCAACAGCCTTCACCTTGGGATGGTCGACGAGCGCTGCGCCAATCTCAGCGCCCGCGCCAAAGAGCAGCGCGAAGACTCCGGGTGGCAGGCCGCACTCGCGGACGCTGCGGGCGATGACCTGGCCGACCATTTCGCTGGTGCCGGGATGGGCGTGATGAGCTTTCACGATTACAGGATTGCCGGCAGCGAACGCGGCAGCGGTGTCTCCCCCAGCGACAGAGAACGCGAGGGGAAAATTGCTGGCGCCGAAGACGGCTACCGGGCCGAGGGGCTTCATCATGGAGCGGATGTCGGAGCGCGGGAGCGGTTTGCGATCGGGCTGCGCGGGATCGATGCGCGCGTTCACCCATGAGCCTTCTTCGACACCCTGCGCAAACAGGCGTAGCTGATTGATGGTGCGGGCGGACTCGCCTTTGAGGCGCGCTTCAGGCAGGGCGGTCTCGCGGTTGGCTCGCTCTACAACCTCCGGCACGATTGCCTCGATGCCGTCGGCGATGTGGCGCAGGAAGCGGCCCCGCTCGCGACCCGAGAGCTTGCGGTAGGCGACAAACGCTTCCTCAGCAAGGTCGGCGGCGTGGTTGAGGTCGGCGAGCGAAGCGCAATGGTAGACGGGCTCGAGGCGTGTGCCCGTGGCAGGATCGACGCCATAAAAGGCGGTGCCGCCGGCGGCGTGGCTTTGGCCATCGATGATTGAATAGCCGCGCAGATTCAGTTCTGTTTTCTGATCCAACATAGATCACCTTTTTCTTAGCTTTTAGATGCTAGCGCTTAGCCTTTGGCTCCAAAGTTCTCAGAGGCGAACTTGAGGTGCCTCACTCGGGCAGAAGAAGCTAAAAGCTAACGGCTCATAGTTGTCTTTCTCATTCTTCGCCAATGTCTTCGTTCCAAATCTCAGGATGCCTCGAAACAAATGTCTCCATCAACTTGCGGCATTCAACATTATCGAGATCGACGACTTCGACGCCGTTCTCTCGCAGCCAGTCGAGGCCACCGGCAAAGGTGCGACTGTCGCCGACGACCAGCGTGCCGATTCGAAACTGGCGCACCAGCCCGCTGCAGTACCAGCAAGGAGCGAGCGTGGTGACCATCACCAGGTTGCGGTAGTTGCGCTGGCGGCCCGCGCGGCGAAAAGCGTCCGTCTCGCCGTGAATGCTTGGGTCATCTTGCTGCACGCGGCGGTTGCGGCCACGGCTGAGCAATTCGCCCTCGCGAGTGAATAATGCCGCGCCAACAGGAACGCCACCTTCGGCGAGGCCCAGTCGCGCCTCTTCGATGGCCACCGCCAGCATCTTTTCGTGCAACGTCACAAGTCCAATCTACCGCAGCGGGCGCGCTGCCTGCGCGGTTTTAGCGCCCGCCAGCGCAAGCCCCAGACAAAGCGCAATCAGCGCTTCGAACACAACCGGCAGCGCGAAGAAGTACACCAGCGAATCCACCGCGAACGCGAGATATCCCAGCATGAACACCGCCAAGACCGGCCAGAGAGCGGCCGCATCGCGTTCGGCCAGCGAACCCAACAGCCAGAAGACCAATCCCTCGGCCGTAAGGAAGATGGTCAGGGCCAAGCCCATCCCGCGATGGAACTCCCAGAACGTCCGCGTGACTCCCATGAATTGAAACTGGTTGGCCTTCATGGCCGCCTCGGCCACGCCCGCCGGGCCTGGCGGCGCCGTGCCAAAGACCCCGCCAATGGTGTGCATCGCCGAATGCACCAGCGTGAGCACAGAAGCAATTCGCAAGTAAGTCCGCGGCTTCATTTCTCCTCCTTGCTTTCAGAAACCTCCCAGCATATCCCTGATCCAACGACGTGAGACCAAGAAGTGGTCGAATTTCAAGAAAACCCAGCCTGGGCCGCGGCTCAACTCACCGTGAGCACCAACTTGCCGAAATGGCTGGCTTCCTCCATGCGGTCCAGAGCCTCGCGCGCCTGACGCCAATCGAACTCCTCACCGACTGGGCGCAGCTCGGCCAGCGCGATGGCCCGGTTCATCTCAACAAAATTCCTTCGCGAGCCCACGTAGATGCCATGAATGCGTGCGATCTTGTGGAGGATGAGTGGAATTGGGAACGGGTCAGCGGACTGCGTGAGTACGCCCACCTGGGCTACTGTTCCGCCGGGGCGAATGGCCCGGAGCGAGCGCGGCAACGTGCCCGCGCCGCCTACCTCGACGACCAGGTCCACACCTTCGCCGCCGGTCTTGTCGAGCGCCCAGCGGTCCCAATCGGGGTTGTCGCGATAGTTCAGTCCCGCATCGAGGCCCATGGAGCTAGCGCGCTCGAGCTTTTCGTAGCTGGAGCTGATGCCCAGCACACGCGCACCCCTCAATCGCGCGAACTGCAAGGCAAAGATCGACACGCCGCCCGTGCCCTGGATAAGGACCGTCGAGCCCGGCTTGAGCTCACCTGTGGCCAGCGCATTCCACGCAGTGACGGCGGCGCAGGGCAGCGTTGCGGCTTCTTGATAGCTGAGATGGTCTGGGATCGCGACCAGTCCTGGTTCTTTGAGCACGATGAAGTCGGTCAACATGCCGTCCACGTCGCCGCCCAGCGCGCCACGCGCTTTGTTCGCAGTCAGCGGCCCGTCGAACCAATTCTGCATGAAGATGCCGGTCACGCGGTCGCCGGGCTTCCACAGTGTGACGTCGGCGCCCACGGCCACGACTTCTCCCGCGCCGTCGGAGCATGGGATGCGCGGGAGCCTCATTTTGGGGTTATAGAAGCCCTTCACAACCATCAGATCGCGATAGTTGAGAGAAACTGCCCGCACCCCCACCAGAACCTCGCCGGGGCCAGGCGCGGGCGTAGGCCGCTCCACAAACTCCAAAGAATCAATGCCAAACGCGGAAACTTGCCAGGCGCGCATGAGAAGCCTCTTCCTCCTTTGGGTTCCACCCTCGTCATTCTGCGGGACGCAAACACGCGAAGCGCCCGTAGAATGAAGATATGGCCCGTGGATGGGAAAGTAAATCGGTGGAGGAGCAGATGGCAAACGCCTTGGAGAGCCCCGGAACGAAACCCGGCAACGGCCTGACGAACGATGAGAACCGGCGGGCGGCCGAGTTGATCCGCGCCGCGCGCGAACGGCAACGCCAGGTGCTGGGTTTGCAACGCGAGAATATTCTCTCGCAAAGGACGTCAAATCCGGGACGCCGCACCGCGCTTGAGGCGGCATTGGCTCAAATCGAGGCACAGCTCCAGTCGCTCGGATAGGCGGCCCCGCGCCGCGGATCATTGGCGACGGAGCGGCTCCATCCGTTATTGATCGCGGTGAATGAGCAGTGTGTTGGCCTGATGCACCGAAGTGAGCGAGACGCGCGCGATGTTGACGTGCGCGGGCCGGGTGACTGCCCACAGAATTACGTCGGCAACATCATCACCGGTGAGCGGTGTGATGCCTTTGTAGACTTTGGCGGCGCGGCCAGCGTCGCCGTGGAAGCGGACCAGACTGAAATCGGTTTCGACCAGGCCAGGATCGACGCTGGTGACACGGACGGGCGTGCCGAGCAGGTCCTCGCGCAATCCGTCGTTGATGGCGCGCGCGGCGGCTTTGGTGCCGCAATAGACGGCGCCGTTGGGATACACGATTTCTCCAGCCATGGAGCCTAGATTGACCACGTGGCCACGTCGGCGCACCACCATTCCGGGGACCACGGCGCGAGCCACATAGAGCATCCCCTTGATATTGGTGTCGATCATCTCTTCCCAATCTTCAATTCTGCCGGTGTAGAGCTTTTCCATGCCGCGGCTGAGGCCTGCATTGTTCACCAGGACTTCGATTTCGGCCCACTCCGGAGGCAACTCATCGATGGCCCGCTGCACGGCGTGACGGCTGCGCACATCCAGGTCAATGGAGTGCACGGCCTCAGCGCCGCGGGCAAGCGCCTTCGATGCGACCTCTGCGAGTTTGCCGGCACGGCGGGCGGAAAGCAGCAAACGCGCGCCCTCGGCTGCAAAAGCCATTGCAGTAGCCGCGCCAATGCCGGCGCTGGCCCCGGTGATGAAGACAATTTTGCCGTTCAGCTTCATTTGCCTCACATCTTACGGGCGCGTTTGACTGTCCTGCTGTGACACCCGGTACATTCCCCCGGCCCAATCCGCCTGGCTGAGGCCAGCGGCGCGGGCGCGAGAGAAGACGCCGGCGAGGGAATCGGCGAGACTGAGGTGCGTGGCGCCGGCTGCCGCAGCCTCGCGCAACAGTCGGAGGTCCTTCTCTCCCAGCTCGATGGTCGCGGGCGGATGCTCCGGCGGGTGCAACATTACGTTGGCGTAGGACGCGTAAAACGGCGACTGGAAGAGGGCGCTGTTGACGGTCTCGATAAAGATTGCGGGATCGATTCCCTGCCCTGATGCGTAGACGAAGGATTCAGAGAGGGAGTAGATCATCGCGCTGATGAGGAAATTGCCGCCAAGTTTGAGAGCGTGCGCCTGTTGCGGCTCCGAGCCAACGACTGAAATGCCGCGCGAGAAAGTTTCCAGCAGCGGACGCGCTTTGGCGACGGCTTGCTCTGCGCCGGCCACAGCGATCCACAAGCGGCCCTCTTCGGCGACGTTGGGGCGGCCGAAGACCGGCGCGGCGACGAATTCGTGACCGCGGCGGGCGTGCTCACGGGTCAGCCGCTCGCTCAACGCAACGCTGATGGTGCTGCATGAGATATGGAGTGCGCCGGGCGAAAGCACGTCCATGAGCCCGTTTGGGCCAAAGAGCACTTCTTCATTCGCGGCATCGTCGAAGAGCATGGTGATGACGGCGCCAGCGCCGAGCTCGGCCTCAGCCGGCGTGGCTGCGGTGATTGCGCCTTCGCGGAGCAGCGGTTCGGTGCGCCCCTCGGTGCGGTTCCATACGGCAAGTTCGTGGCCAGCAGCGAGCAGGTGGCGGGCCATCGGCGTGCCCATCCTGCCCAAGCCAAGGAAACCGATTTTCATGATAGTTGTCTCCTTTCGACGAATGCGCGCAAATCATTCTTCAATTTGTAGATGATTAAGGCACACCTTCGGACGCGTTGGGTTCGTGGTGTCGCGGCTAATTCGGTGTGCCCGTGGTCTCGGCGTCGGTAAACGTGCACTCCTGGCATTGGCAGACGCGGCGCAAGTATTCCCATGAGTAGATTCCGCCGGAGTGGCCGTCGAGCCAGTTGAACTGGATGGCGTAGCGGCCTACGGCGTGCGCGCTGGCCGGCTTTGGTGGAGGCGCGTACATGGGCAGCAGAGCGGCGGGCCTGGGTTTGGGCTGGCCCGCCTTGCGGCCCTCCTGGGCGCGCTCGTCCGCGCAGGTAGCGCAGGGGCAGGCATCGCGCAGCCAGGCAAAGCCCCACGCGCTTTTGTGGCCATCGGCCCAGTCAATTTCAAGGCCTTTGCCCTCGGTCATGAGCACACGCACCTTTTCCGGCGTTATGACGATCCGCAACAGCGGGCGGCTGGCTTGATTGTCGCGCGCCTGCTCGTCTTTTGAGGCGAAGCGGATGCCCTCGTGGCTCATAAGTACAGTTTACAGTTCGCAGCAGTCAGCGGACATAATCGCCCAGGTGCCCTGATACGCGTCTGCGGCCGAGCCAAAAAGGGGAGTGCGAGGATGTTCATGTTATGTCCCCAGGTAGCCCAGACATTAGCTGGAGGATTCCTCCAGAGCTCGAGCAGCCCCTGCCGCGCCCGGTCCGTCTAAGCGGGGCCGGAATCACATATTGCGTGATCGCGGCGGTATTTATCGCTGCTGGAGTGGGCATAACCACTCACACGATTAATGACGAGTTGCGCCGTGAGGCGGAGGCTGATTCCCTCATGCGTAACCTCACGGTCGGGGGACAGGAAACCGAGGCCACAGTCACGCGCCTGTTTACGGGGATGGGGTACGTCGTCAACTACGCATACACGCTCGACGGACGGAACTATTCCAAAGGCGCCTTCATTACCTCCGAGCATTGGCAAGCGCTTCAAGTAGGGTCGCCCCTAGCAATTCGCTATCTAACCTCCGATCCCGCAAAGTCCTACCCGGAATCAGATCCGCCAAATTCTCAGACCCATTGGCTCATGGTTTTGCCATTGGCGGGTATGGCGTTGTTTTTCATGTTCAGTTTCGCCGTTATACAGCTTTCCGCCGTGCTACCCAAGTGGCGCCTTGTGGCGCGAGGGCATTCCGGTCGAGCAGTCGTAACCCAATGCAAAGAAGGCTCCCAGGGCCGCAGCAGCGGATATTTCCTGTACTACGAGTTTTCGCTCTCGGACGGCAGCAAGTGCCAGGGGAAGAAATTCTCGGGCCAGCCAATGGCAGAGGGGTCGACGGTCACGGTTCTGTACGATCCGAATAATCCGCGCCGCAACCGCCTTTATCCCATGGACACCGTAAGATTGGCTGCTGCCTGACCCTGCTCGTTCATTCCTTTGTGGACTCGTGAGTGCGCGAAGGGCCTTCGGCGGTGATCAGGCACCGACCGCTGTCTGCTGCCTGCTGTTCACTGCGTCGCGAAAAACCACGCGGCCATTCCGAGGCCGATGATCACTACGAGCCCGCGAAGCACCGGCTGGGGTACACGCTTCGCCAGGATGGCCGAAGCGTAGCCGCCGATGGCGGCGGCGATCATGGCTGCCAGACAATAGCGCCAGACGACCTGACCATCGACGATAAAGATGATGAAGGCGATGCCGTTGGCCAGCAGGTTGGCTACAACTTTAAGCGCGTTGATGGCGTGAATGTCTTCGTAGCCAAAGAGCGCCAGAAGCGTCATGAAGAGAAAGCCCGCGCCGGCACCGAAGTAGCCGACATAAAAACTAACCACGATGGCGGCAAGAAAGAGCGGCATGCGGCGTGGCGCGCGAGTTTGTCCGGCTGTGGCGCGTTCGCGCCGGGAACGCTTCAACCGCTCGAGCCAGCGCGAGACGGGACCGCTGACAGCGAAGATCGACGCGGCGCCAAGCAGCAACCAGGGGACCAAATGCAGGAACGTCGTCTGCGGCGTGTTGAGCAATACGATAGCCCCGGCTGTGCCGCCAAGCAGGCCGGCGAATCCCATGAGCATTGCAGCACGCAGGTTCCTGCGGACGTCGTAACGGTAGGCGGCGACGGAGGTCAACTGGCCAGGCCAGATCGCCACTGTATTCGTAGCATTGGCCTGAACGGGCAGGATCTTCATGCTCAGGAGGGCGGGAAACGAGAGGAATGAGCCGCCGCCCGCGACGGCGTTCAACATGCCGGCAAGAAAGGTCGCAATCACCAACCAGACCCAGTGCCAGTTGACGGTTACAGCCACGCCTGAAAGGTGCATGAAGCGGATTGTATTGCACTGGGCAGGCTGTGCTGGCTCGCTGGACACGAAGAGCTGGTAGACCGGGAGAAGTGGCCGTTGGTGGGAGAGAGGCGTTGCGGCGGAGGTGAAAACAGAGAAGTCTGAGTAGAGAATGAGGCCAAGGGCGTATTGATCTAACATGTAATAGAGTGAATCTAAAGGAACTAATCGAATCGTATAAATATTAGCGTATAACACTCATATTTTATGAATCATTTGTGCTATAGTTTCATCTGAATGATTGAGCGGCTGCGTTCCGCCCCGCTGCAATCGAATTTTTGAAACCATCAGGAGGAAAGATCATGGCAATTACTCGTTGGGATCCGTTCCGAGAAGTTGTGGCTCTGCAGAATCGTTTCAACACGCTATTCCGCGATCTGAACGAAGGCGAAGGCACCCTGACCACGGCTAGCTTCATTCCCGCGGTCGACGTCTATGAGGACGAGAAAAAGGTCGTCCTGAAGCTCGAAGTGCCGGGTATCGAGGAGAAGGACCTTGACGTGAGCGTGGAAAACCACACGCTGACCGTCAAAGGCGAGCGCAAGTTCGAGAAGAAAGAGAAGGAAGAGAACTTCCATCGCATCGAGCGGCGCTATGGCAGCTTCTATCGCGCGTTCACGCTGCCCTCGACCGTCGACACCGAAAACGTGGCGGCCAGCTACAACGCCGGCGTGCTGAAGCTCGAGCTCCAGAAGAAGCCCGAGGCGCAGCCCAAGCAGATCAAGGTGAACGTGAATCAGACGCTGGCGGCGTAAGAGCCGGGGCTGAGAGATCAGGTTTCGGGGATAAGTCGCCCCCTCCCGTGCGCCACGTACTATGCTTGCCAGAGAGCGAGTTTGGTGCTGCGGCGCTCGTCGAGGGACATCGGCTGATCCCGTTTTTCTGAGCCCTGACATCTGAAACCTGACCCCTCGCATCGAAAAATCATTCACTGAGGCATCGAAGCATGGCTATTCGTTGGGAAAAATTGACGGTCAAAACGCAGCAGGCGATCCAAGAGGCACAGTCACGCGCTTCCGAGCTCGGCAACCCTGAGTTGCAGCCCGTGCACTTGTTGCTGGCGCTGATTGAGGACCGCGAGGGGGTGGTCCCAGCCGTGCTGGAGAAGATCGGTGTGCCCACGGAGCATTTAGAGAGCGACCTGCGCGGGATCGAGCAGAAACTGCCCCGGGTGGCCGGCGTGGCGGCACAGCCCAGCATGAGCCAGGCAATGAACAAAGTGCTGGAGCAGGCTTTTCGCGAGGCCGCGAACTTCAAGGACGAGTACGTTTCAACGGAGCACCTGCTGCTCGGCGTGGCGCATTTGAAAGGCGATGCCGCGCGAGATGCGCTGGTGGCCGGCGGCGCCACGCATGAAGCTATTCTGCAGGCGTTGACTGCAGTGCGCGGCTCGCAGCGCGTCACCGACCAGAATCCGGAGGAGAAGTTCCAAGCGCTCGAAAAATACGCCAAGGACCTGACGGAACTCGCCCGCCGCGGCAAGCTCGACCCGGTGATCGGCCGCGACGAGGAGATTCGGCGCGTCATCCAAGTGCTGAGCCGCCGCACGAAGAACAATCCCGTACTAATTGGCGAGCCAGGCGTGGGCAAGACAGCGATTGTGGAGGGGCTCGCGCGGCGGATTATTTCGGGCGACGTGCCGGAGAGCCTGCGCGACAAGCGCGTCATCGCGCTCGATCTTGGATCGATGCTCGCGGGCGCCAAGTATCGCGGCGAGTTCGAGGACCGGCTCAAGGCTGTGCTGAAGGAAATCGAGGAATCGAACGGCCAAATTGTGCTCTTCATCGACGAGCTGCACACGCTGGTGGGCGCGGGCGCGGCTGAGGGCGCCATCGACGCAAGCAACATGCTGAAGCCGGCCTTGGCGCGCGGCGAACTGCGGGCGATCGGCGCAACCACGCTGAACGAGTATCGCAAGTACATCGAAAAGGACAAGGCGCTCGAACGCCGGTTCCAGATCGTGTATGTGGGCGAGCCGAACGTCGAGGACACGATTGCGATTCTGCGCGGGTTGAAGGAGCGCTACGAGTCGCACCACAACGTACGCATCAAGGATGCGGCGATTGTGGCCGCTGCGACGCTCTCGCACCGCTATATCAGCGACCGCTTCTTGCCGGACAAGGCGATCGATCTTGTCGACGAGGCTGCGGCGTCGCTGGCCATCCAGATCGGCTCCGTGCCGACCGAGATCGACCAGTTGGAACGCCAGGCCACGTCGCTTGAGATTGAGCGCGCCGCGCTGAAGCGCGAGACCGACGCTGCGAGCAAGGAGCGTCTGAAGGCAGTGGAACGTGAAGTCGCTCAACTGCGCGAAAAGATAACGGCGCTGCGGGCGCGCTGGACGAAGGAACGCGAGGCCATCAATCGCATTGGCGACCTGAAGAAGAAGATTGAAGGGCTGCGCTTCGAGGCCGAAGAGCAGACCCGCAAGGGACAGCTCGATCGCGCAGCGCAAATTCAATATGGCGAGTTGCCAAAGCTCGAAGCAGGGCTAAAGAAGCTCGGCGCTGCCCAGGACGGAAAATCCGGCGTCGCGCGGATGCTGAAAGAAGAAGTCGACGAGGAAGACATCGCAAAGATCGTGAGCAAATGGACGGGCATTCCCGTCTCGCGCATGCTGGAGGGCGAGGTGAAGAAGCTTGTCCAGATGGAAGACCGGCTGCGTGAGCGCGTGGTGGGGCAGGACGATGCGTTGAGCGTCGTGGCCAACGCCATTCGCCGCTCGCGCGCGGGGCTGAGCGATCCCAAGCGGCCCATCGGTTCATTTATTTTTCTTGGACCCACGGGCGTGGGGAAGACAGAGACGGCGCGAGCTCTGGCGGAGTTCCTGTTTGACGACGAGCAGGCGCTGGTGCGCATTGACATGAGCGAGTACATGGAGAAACACGCCGTGGCTCGCCTGATCGGCGCGCCGCCGGGCTACGTGGGTTACGACGAAGGCGGCCAGTTGACCGAGGCGATTCATCGGCGGCCGTATGCGGTGATTCTGTTTGACGAAATCGAAAAGGCGCACCCGGATGTTTTCAACATTTTGCTGCAGGTGATGGATGACGGCCGGTTGACCGACGCCAAGGGCCGGACGGTTGATTTCAAGAACACGGTGCTGATCATGACGTCGAACCTGGGTGCGGCGATGCTTGCCGGCGAAAAACTGAAGACCGAACACGACTTCGACATGGCGCGCGAAAGCGTGATGCGCGTGCTGAGGGAGCATTTCCGGCCGGAGTTTTTGAATCGCGTGGACGACATTGTGATCTACCGGCCGTTGGGCAATGCGCAGCTGAGCAAGATCCTGGATCTGCGCCTGAACGAAGTGCGCAAGCTGCTCGAAGACCGGGCGATTTCGTTTGAATTGACCGAGCCTGCGCGGCAACTGATTCTAACTTCCGGCTCCGACGCAGCGTATGGAGCGCGTCCGTTGAAGAGAGCATTGCAGCGCATGGTTCAGGACCCACTGGCGATCAAGATTCTCGATGGCGAAGTGCTGCACGGAGCGCACGTCCGCGTCGACGTGGATCGCAAGTCTAACCAGTTGGTCTTTGAGCCGATGGGGCGAGAAGCGATGGCGTAAACCCCTGCGGTGGGGCAGACGGCGCTTGCGCGCCCGGTGGCCATTCCCCAATAAAACAACCAGGCTTCGCGATGCGGAGCCTGTCTTGTATTTACGTTTGCATAAGTCGCGTTTTGGCGCAGCGCAAGAAGCTATTGCCGCAGTTCCACCAGCGTTGCGCCTTGGCCGCCTTCGTTTTGGGGAGCTTCTTCGATTCCCGCGACGTGGGGATGGGACTTGAGGAACTCGCGGACGCCGCGGCGCAGAATTCCAGCGCCGTGGCCGTGGATAATGCGCACGCGCGGCAGCCCGGCAAGGAAAGCGTGGTCGAGGTATTTTTCGAGTTCGCCGGTCGCCTCATCGACCGTGCGGCCGATGAGATTGATTTCCGCGCGCAGCTCGTCAGTGTTGGCGCTTGTCACAGTGACGTGCACGCCCTTCTGCTTCCTTGCCGCAGCAAGTGGGTCAATTCTTTCCTGTCCGGGCTTCCCTTTCCCGGAATCTCCTCCAGAACCTGGAGGTGCTGCGCACTCGTCCCGCTTGACACGCATTTTGATGGGGCCGAGCGCCACCTCGAAAAGGTCCTTCTCGATTTCCCTCTGCACTACGGCAACTTTGCCCAATGATTTCAGGAACACGTTGTCGCCCGGCGCGATGTGGCGCAGCAGGTGCGGTTGCGCATTGGCGTCGCCCTGGTCTGCCCCTGTGCGATGGGCTACAACAGCCTGATTGAAGCTCTCCTGAAACTCACGGCGCAGACGGGTGATGCGCCGTTCGGCTTCTTTCGAGAGCTTTTGCTGCGCGGCACGGTCTTCGACCGCGCGGACGTTTTCGCGCATCTGGAATTCGAAGTCCTTGAGCAGCGAGGCCAGCTTGCCCTCAAGCTCACGCACACGGTTGCGTACTTCAACGTCGCCCTCGCGCTCCAGCCGTTTTCTCTCCTGATTGAGCGCGTACTGCTGCTCGCGCGCGGCCTTGCTCTCGACTTCGAGTTGCGCAAGGTCGTTGTGCAGTTTATCGAGAAAGCGCGCAATGTCGGCTTGTTGCGAGCCCAGGCGCTCGCGAGCCGCGGCGATGACTGCGGCGTTTAGTCCCAGCCGCTCAGCCGTCTGAATTCCAGCCGATGCGCCCGGCACGCCGAGATGAAACTTGTAGTTGGGAACCAGTGTCAGCTCATCCACGCCGGCTGCGGCATTGCGAACGCCAGGTGTGTTGGCCGCGTAGACCTTGAGAGACGTGTGATGCGTCGAGATCAGCGACCATGCGCCGGACTTGAGAAAGTGATGCGCCACGGCCACGGCGAGAGCTGCGCCCTCTTCAGGATCAGTGGATGAGCCGAGTTCGTCGAGCAGCACGAGGGAGTGTGAATCGGCGAGGCGCGAAAGACGGTCAAGATTGGTGATGTGAGCCGAGAAAGTGGAAAGCGCCGCCTCGATCGATTGCGCATCGCCGATGTCGGCCAGGAATGCGGTGAATACGGGAAAGCCGGCGCGCGAGGCGGGCACCGGAATTCCGGCCTGCGCCATCATCGCGAGAAGTGCCGTCGTCTTCAACGCCACCGTTTTGCCGCCGGTGTTGGGACCGCTGATGATCAACTGGCGCTCGTCCGCCGTCAGCTCCAGAACGAGCGGAACAGTTTGTCCTCCGTTCGCGCGCAAGCGCTTTTCGAGCAGCGGGTGGCGCGCGCCCTCGAGGAACAGCCGTTCGGGATCGAATGTGGGCGAAACACAATCGAATTCGCGAGCAAAGCGGGCGCGCGCCAAAAGGCTATCGACCAGAGCCAGCACACGCGCGCCCTCGACCAAACTTAACGCGTAGCCACCGACCTGACGCGTGAGGGCGACAAAGATGCGGTGAATCTCCGCTTGCTCTTCCTCGATGAGCCGCACAAGCTCGTTGTTCTGCTCGATGGTTTCGAGCGGCTCCACATAGACCGTTTGGCCCGAGGAGCTCGCGCCGTGAATCACTCCGGTGACGCGCCGCTTGAGCTCCGCGCGGACGGGAATCACGAAGCGTTCACCGCGAATGGTGATGACGTCGTCCTGCGTTGCGTTCTCCGCGGATAATTTGCGCAGCGCTGCTCGCAGGCTTTCTTCGATGATCTTCTGCTGGCGCTCCTGCTCGCGGCGGACGCGATTCAGCTCGGGCGAGGCGTCGTCGGCGAGCGAGCCGTCGGGCTGAATCTTGCGCTCGATGGATTCGGCAAGCGGCCGCAGACTCGTGGTGAGGACCGATGAAAGGCCGGAAAGTCCAGGCAACTTGCCAACTAGCCGCATCGGCGGCTCGCGCAGGAGCGCTTGCCATGCGGCGACGTCGTTGGCAAGGCGCGCGATGCTCTGCAGTTCGGCTGCATCCAGCGCAGCGCCTGCGATCTGCGCTTTGGCCGCTAGTTGCGTGGGGTCGAACAAGCCGCCGAGCGGAATGGAGACTTGCTCTGTGAGGATCAGCTGAACTTCGGCAGCCAATTGGTGCTGGCGGCCGATCCAAGCCTCATCGCTTGAGGGATGCAACGCAAGGATCGATTCGCGACCGACCGGGGACGCGGCGAAGGCCGCCGCGAGCGCGAGGAGCGGCTGCCACTCAAGCGCGACCAGATCGGCGTGCTCGACCGGCGACGGAATGGGATCGAGGAGCGGCATCGTCAGCAACTATGGTAGCTGTTTGGAGCACGCGTGCGGTGCGATCGGCCTGCTGTGATGTGCGTGGCTGCGATGATCAGGCAGAATCTTGCCGAAGATCATTTTTTCGTCGCGTCGGGCTTGGCAGCCGGAGCGGAGGGGGCGGGGCTGGCTGTAGCGCTCTCGCCGCCGCTCGCAGCCTTTGGTTCGGACTTTGTCTCCGACTTTTTGTCCGATTTCGTGTCGGACGCGGATTCGGCAGCCGGCGCGCTGCTCTTCGGGGCGTAGTCGTTCACGTACCAACCGGCACCCTTGAAGCTGAGGCCGGGCACGGTGAGAGTCCGCTCCAGCACGCCGCCGCATTGAGGACAGATCTTCTCCGGTTCGGCGCCGAAGTGTTGGATTTTCTCAAATCGATGGCCGCACTGCGTGCAGCGATACGGATAGAGCGGCAAAGTTTCTGTCCCCTCGGCGAAGAAGTATTCACGTCTTCTCCATTCTACCGGGGGGCGGCGATTGCAAGGAAAGTCGCCGCCCCTGGGAGAGGCCGGAGGTAACGAGCCGACCCGCTCTCAATGCACCAGGATGGGGACCGATGCGATGACGTTTTCCCAGGCGAGCGTCAGTGTCCCTTTGCCGCCGCCATTGTCGGTGATCGTGTAGGTCAGATCCTCGACGAGCGAGGGGGGAGCGGACATCGTCATCTTCGTTTTGCCGAGATCCTGCGTACTGTCGTAGGCAAGCCCCCACTCGCCATTCTTCTTGTTCACGATCAAGACCCAATTCGCGGGGTCGGAGATGTCGACGAACAGAGTGTAGGTGCCGGCGGGAACGCTGAGGTCGCCGATGGTGAGGCCGGCGTCAGTTTTAAGTGTGGTGGCGGCGTTCGCGCCTCCCCGCCAGATCGGATACTGCGACCCCCGGCTTGTGGCGATCAGCCCGTCCTTGGTATAGATCTTGCCTTCGCGGCCTTTCACGCGCGGCGAGCTATAGGTGATGGTGATGGTCTTGCCCGCGATGGTCCCCGTCGCCGTCGCCGGCGGGCTCAGTGGCGGCGCCTTCTGTTGGGCGATCAGAGTTGTCGCGGCGAGTAAAAGGCCCGTACAAACCAAAATGTGTTTCATGGTAATGCTTCTCCTCCGGGCGGAGCCTTGTTTTTGCTGGGACGGCCCCGACGCGATGATTGTCGCACCGCATGGCTATGTTGCGAAAGCGGCCTGCGTGAAAAGCCTGTTATGATGCGCCAAAGGAAGACGAATGGCTGACGGACAGAGAGACAATTCCGCGGGGGCGCGCTTCCGCGCGGCGCTCGAGGCAGAGAGGCCGTTGCAGGTTGTGGGGACGATCAACGCGTACGCGGCGCGCATGGCGGAGGCTGTGGGTTTTCGCGCGATTTATCTGTCGGGCGGCGGCGTGGCAGCCAATTCGATTGGCGTTCCGGACCTGGGGATCAGCACGATGGAAGATGTGCTGACGGACGTCCGGCGCATCACCGATGCTTGCCTGCTGCCGCTGCTGGCCGACATCGACACCGGATGGGGCGGTGCGTTCAACATTGCGCGGACGATTCGCCAGACGATCAAGGCGGGCGCGGCTGCCGTACACATTGAGGACCAGGTGAGCGCCAAGCGGTGCGGCCATCGGCCAGGTAAGGAGCTGGTGGCGGCCGAAGAGATGGTGGACCGAATCAAGGCTGCGGTGGATGCGCGTACGGATCCGGAGTTTGTGATTATGGCGCGCACGGATGCGTTGGCGGGCGAGGGGTTGGAGCGGGCGATTGAGCGAGCGCAGGCGTACGTGGCGGCCGGGGCGGACATGATTTTTGCAGAGGCAGTGACGGAAGCATCGATGTACACCGCGTTTCGAAAAGCTGTGGGAGTGCCGATTCTGGCCAATATTACCGAGTTTGGCAAAACGCCGCTGTTTTCTCGCGACGAGTTGGCGGCGGCGGGGGTCGACATCATTCTTTATTGCTGCGCAGCGTATCGGGCGATGAATGCCGCGGCGCTGAAGGTTTACGAGGCGATTCGCACCGAGGGAACGCAGAAAAGTGTGCTGCCGCTGATGCAAACTCGCGACGAGCTCTACCGCTATCTCGATTACCACGCATACGAGCAGAAGCTGGATAAGCTTTTTGCAAAGGGCAAGAAGACTGAGTAGACATTCCCTGTTTTGATTCGTTGGCTTCATGCACTTCGGGGGTTGAACCATGAGTGTTCAAGAGGCGAGCCACGGGCTGGGCGCCTTCAGGCCAAAGAAGTCGGTGGCGCTGTCGGGAACGGCGGCGGGCGAAACGGCTGTTTGCACGGTGGGCCAGAGCGGCAACGACCTGCACTATCGCGGGTACGACATTGCCGACCTTGCGGAACACTGTGAATTTGCCGAAGTGGCTTACTTGCTGATCCATGGAAAGCTGCCCAATGCCGGGGAGCTGGCGGCATACAAGACACGCCTGCTTGGCTTGCGAAGCTTGCCCGCAGAAGTGAAGCGGGCGCTCGAACTCGTGCCGGCGCACACTCATCCAATGGACGTGCTGCGCACCGGCGTTTCCGTGCTGGGTTGTGTACGGCCTGAGGCCGAGGACCATAGCATTGCTGGGGCGCGCGATCTTGGCGATGCGCTGCTGGCTTCGCTGGGGTCGATGCTTCTTTACTGGCACCACTTTGCGCGGAACGGCAAGCGCATTGCGGTGGACGCAGACAGCGAACCGCTGGCGGCGCATTTTCTGCATTTGCTGCACGGAAGGCCGGCGAGCGCGGAGTGGGTTCACGCGATGCAGGTTTCGCTGATTCTCTATGCGGAGCATGAATTCAACGCTTCCACATTTACGGCGCGCGTCATCGCGGGGACCGGCTCCGATCTTTACTCGTGCATCGTTGGCGCAATTGGAGCGCTGAAGGGGCCGAAACACGGAGGCGCCAACGAGGTGGCGCTGGAGATTCAGCAGCGCTACCGGACAGCGGATGAAGCTGAGGCCGATATTCGTCGACGCATCGAACAGCGCGAAGTCATTATCGGGTTCGGGCATCCGGTGTACACGGTCAGCGACCCGCGCAGCCACTTCATCAAGGAACAAGCGCGAGCGTTGGCGGTGGACGCCGATGGCCAGCGGCTTTTCTCGATCGCTGAACGGATTGAGAGCACCATGCATGATGCCAAGCGCATGTTTCCCAATCTCGATTGGTATTCGGCGGTGGCCTATCACTTGATGGGCATTCCAGTCGATCTGTTTACGCCACTGTTTGTGATGGCGCGGACCGCGGGTTGGTGCGCGCACGTGATCGAGCAGCGACAGGATGGAAAGATCATCCGGCCGTCGGCAATCTATACTGGGCCGGAGAATCTGAAGTTTGTGCCGATTGGGGCACGGGAATAGGAAGACAGGAGCCCGCGTGTCGTCGCACATCAGCAATGAACGCCCAGCGCCCGACAAAGTCCTCACCGACATCGCCGACTATGCGTTGAATTTCGAGATCGAGAGTGATCTTGCGTATACGACCGCGCGTTTTTGCTTGATGGACACGCTGGGCTGCGGGTTGGAGGCACTTGAATATCCGGCATGCACAAAACTGCTGGGACCGATCGTGCCAGGAACAGTTGTGCCGAACGGCGCGCGCGTTCCCGGCACCAACTTTCAACTCGATCCCGTGCAGGCTGCGTTCAACATTGGCGCGATGATTCGCTGGCTCGACTTCAACGACACGTGGCTGGCTGCGGAGTGGGGCCATCCGAGCGATAATCTCGGCGGAATTCTGGCGACGGCTGACTGGCTGTCGCGCGAGGCGATTGCCGAGGGCCAGCGGCCGCTGACCATGCGCGATGTGCTGACGGCCATGATCAAGGCGCACGAGATACAGGGATGCATTGCGCTCGATAATTCGTTCAACAAGGTCGGACTCGATCATGTGGTGCTGGTGAAAGTGGCATCGACAGCGGTCGTGTGCCAACTGCTTGGGCTGAGCCGGGAGCAGACGATTAACGCGCTGTCGCTCGCTTGGGTCGATGGGCAGAGCCTGCGCACCTATCGTCATGCGCCGAACACCGGCTCGCGCAAGAGCTGGGCAGCAGGCGATGCGACGAGCCGCGCTGTGCGATTGGCATTGATGGCGCGAACAGGCGAGATGGGTTATCCGTCGGCGCTCACTGCGAAGACGTGGGGATTTTACGAGGTTTCGTTTCGCGGACAGGAGTTTAAGTTCCAGCGGGCTTACGGATCTTACGTGATGGAGAACGTGCTTTTCAAAATCAGCTACCCAGCGGAGTTTCACGCGCAGACTGCGGTGGAAGCGGCGATGAAGCTGCGTGCGCGGCTGGATGCGATGGGCAAGTCGGCGGCGGACGTCGAGAAAATCACGATCCGGACGCATGAGGCCTGCCTGCGCATCATCGATAAAAAGGGACCGCTCTCGAATCCCGCCGATCGCGACCATTGCGTGCAGTATATGGTTGCGATTCCGCTGCTCTTCGGCAGATTGACGGCTGCTGATTACGAGGACGACGTTGCGGCTGACCCGATTTTTGGCCCGAGGATCGACGCGCTTCGCGCGAAGATCGAGTGCGTTGAAGAGCCGCGGTTCACGGCCGATTATCACGATCCGGAGAAGCGGGCAATTACTAATTCGCTTCGCGTAGAACTGAGCGACGGAACGGTTTTGGAAGAGACCGTTGAATTTCCCATTGGCCATCGAAGACGCCGCGAAGAAGGAATGCCTTTACTGGTGGAGAAGTTCAAGACGAATCTGCGGCGGCGATTCAACGAAGCGCAACAAAGTCGGATTCTTGAGGTCTCGCTCGACGGTGAGCGGCTCGAAAAAATGGCCGTGAATGAGTACGTCGATCTTTACGTGCCGCAAGATTGATGGAAAAAAGCGCGATCGTTTATTTCCTCCGAAATGCGCGAAAAAACCTGCCGAAAAATCAAAACAGTCAAAAACGGAATTGCGAGACTGTGAAACTGTGAAACTGTGGCTGCAAGTTGTTGATTCGGAACGCTCCACAGTTTCACAGTTTCACAGAACACATATGGGGGGGTGGGGTCTGCGGCATAGGGGGGGTGGGGTGCGAAGTATGGGGGGGTGGGTAAAAAACAGGGAACAAGGGGCCAAGGGAACAAGGGAACAGGGAACAGAAAAGCAGAGGAGCGGGTGAAGAAGTGAATGAGTGAAGAAGTGGACGAGTGAAGAAGTGAATGAGTGAGAAGTGAACGCGTGAAGACGCGAATCGCGGGTTGTGAAGCGTGAACAGGGAGCAAGGGAACAAGGGAACGAGGGAACGAGGGAAGTGCGGGCGAGGACGCCCGCATGACAGCCGGACTGGAGTCCGGCGCTACAAGGGAGCAAGGGAGCCAGCGAGCTAGTGAGCAGGGATCGAAAAGATGGAGGCTAGCGAAAAGTGGGCGATGAACTGGAGTGACAGTAGGGCGCGCGGGGCGGGAGGGGTGATGAAAAAGCGCTCGGAATTTTGCGGAGAATTGCAGAGCTCACCTCGGGGTGGTTAATGATTCAATTGTGCGCTTATTGGGGAAATAATCGGCAAATGGAAGTGGCGAGAATGTAAGGGTTTAGGGATTACGCCTGTTGACAAAAACGTTCGATGAGGCAGGGACGAAGGTCCGGGAAGGTGGCGGAGGGGTTTCGTCGAGAGTTAGCGCGTGGGTTCTTTCGCCCCTACGGGGCTTTTCGGTTGGGCGGGTAGCTTTCCCAGGACTTGCGTCCTGGGCTAACTTCTATCGCTCCCTTCGGGAGCTCGGGCGGCGGCACGTTGCCATCGCCTTCGCCTAACACGCGACGAAGTGCTGGCCGTGGCATGAAGCTGCCTTGGGATGTGGCTTGACAATACTTCACACTGTATTATATTGACAAGTATGCGCACTGCGAAAACCATCTCGATTACGCTTCCGCCCGACTTGCTGGTGAAGGCGCAGAAGACCGCCGAGCGCGAAGATCGGACGATCAGCGAACTCTTTCGAGAGGCACTGCGCCGCTACATCACCGCCGATCCGGAGTGGGAGGCGCTGCTACACCGCACTCGCGCGAACGGCGAGGCGCAGGGCATCGCCACAGAAGCGGATGTGGAGCGCCTTTCGGACGAATTCCGGCAAGAGCGGCGTGAATCCGCGGCCCGCTGATGCGGGTGGTTGCGGACACGAATGTTCTCATCTCCGCCCTGATGTTCGGCGGATTGCCGGGGAGATTTCTCGATCTTGCTCTCGGCCGGAGATTCACGCTGCTAGCTTCAAAGGCGCTACTGGATGAGCTTGACGAGAAGCTGCGCGGCAAGTTTGCTGTTTCAGAGAGCGATGCGTTGGTCATTCGAGCGAAACTCGAAGGCAGCGCGGAGCTGGCAGATCCGGATTTTCAATTGAACGCTGTTCCCGACGATCCGGATGACAATCGCGTTCTGGAGTGCGCCGTCGCGGGAAAAGCCGACTTCATCGTCAGCGGAGACCGGCATCTGCTTCGGATTGGCGACTATGAGGGAATTGCGATTGTCACGGTACGGCAGTTCTTAGAAAGTGCCGGGGTGCTGAGGGCAGACCTCTAGTCAGCGCTTCGGTTTCCTGTGATCTCAGGTCTCAAAATCGAGACCCTGGGGCACCCAGCAAGCTGTGCTGCTTACTCCGACTCCTCCTTCGCGCCATCGTTGTCTCCGGGATGGTCCGTCCAGTCGCACACCCCACAACTCAGGTAATATTCTCCGTCTGCGCTCAAGAATGGATCAAAATGCGTCCTTATATCCCGTGAATTGCAGAGGGGGCAGTTTTTGGTTTTTTCCCTCTTGTTCCTTTCTAGGATCTGAATAAAATGGCCGATCAGATTGCTACAAGCTTGTAGCGCTATTGAACAGACCGGTTCGTCAGCATTGCGATAATGAGTAGTCCAATTGACAAGTTGCCACGCTCCTTTCGCAGCCCCTTTCAAGAATTGCCGCAACTCCTTATCGCTATCACCTGGGCACAGCTGGTCCGCAAGAACCGATGACCATGCGACGAAATTTGCGTCCTGGGGGATCTCGGCCTGCGGTTTGCGTTCAACTCTGCGGCGAACAGCGCCAACCAGGGAGATTAAACACTCTCGAAGCTGCATTCCAACGGACTGGTAGTCTTCTGCCTCGACCGCAGCTTCGAGGTTTTTCTCTGCCTGTTCCCGCCGCCGGAATACTTCGTCGAAGGGAGTTGGGTCATCGCTATCCGGACCCTGGGGTCTGCTCCGTACTCGCATCATTAAACCAACGTGGAAAGATAACGTGTAATCCAGGCTCTGAAAGTGCGCCTGTGGGTACAAATTCGTGAGGGGAGTGATAACCCACCATCGATTCTTGTCAGTGTGAACGTCCCAGACCTCATGTAAATCCCCGAGTATCACTTCACTCTTCACTTTTTCAACGTGTAATACTTTCTCGTCGGACGCTTCAAGCTCGACATACCTGGAAATATCTTGCGCGCTGTGCGGGTCACTCTCTGAAAGGTATTTATGAAGCTCCGAGGGGGGAATTGCTGGTCCCGGAACAACACACTCTGAGTCCTTTTGCTCGGCCCGGTTCTCTTTATCGTCGGACATAGGAGCCCCCTAGCTTTATAGGCAAGCTGGAACAAAGGATAGCAAGAAATAGAAAGGCGGACCCGATCAGGTCCGCCTTGAGTTTGAGATGCGTAGGCTACGCTTTGGCGAGGACGGGTTTGCCGAGGCGGTCGGCCATGATTTCGTGGGCGTGGGCGAAGAACTCGTCCTTAGAGATTTTGTTTGCGTCGAGGTCGGCGAGGATGGCTTTCTGCGCCTGGTACTCGCGGTTGACTACGCCGGCCTTCGATTGCAACATGCGCCAGGCCTTGCGGCGCTCTACACAGAACATGACCAGTTGGCGACTGACGGCGTAGTAGACCGTCTTGCCGTCCTGATCGTGTTGAATAAAGACTCCGAAGTCGGGAATGAAGCTGCGGTGCTCGGGCAAGAGGTAGTAGCGATAGACGACATCCTGCTGCGTGATGCGGACCAGCATGTTGTCGAGCGGGACGAGCTTCGCGGCTTGCTCGGGCTTGATCTTCTTGAGGTGGTTGCGGAAGCGCGCCTCGGTGACGCACCAGTGCGCGACGGTGTAGCGATACGGCTCGTTGGTGACCTTGGACTTGGTTTCGTACCAATCGAGATCGATGGAGGGATTGCCCTTGATGTCGAGCGCCTCTGGGTAGGTTTCGCCGAGGCGGGGGTTGAAGACGAACTCCGGCGCGCCACGCGAATCGCGCACGCGCTGCGCCTGGAAGAGCGCCATGTCGTCGGCCACGCCGTGCTCCGGCTGGCAGGTGGTGAAGCACTGCAGGAACATGGTGCCGCGATACTCGAGGCCGTCGAGAATGGCGCGGTAAAGCTTGGGCGCGTTGGCCATAGAGACCTGCGCGACAAACGGCGAGCCGTGGCCGGCGAGGAAGGTTTCAGCGACCGTCTTCTTCTCAGTGTTCTTGCCCTGCGTGGCGGAGCCGAAGGTGTTCATGTCGCCGCCGCCGAGCATGGGGGTTGAATCGGAGTTCTGGCCGCCGGTGTTGGAGTAGACCTGCGTGTCGAGCATGAGCACTTTGACGTTGGGCCGATTCTGCAGCATGACCTTGGAGGTGTTCTGGTAGCCGATGTCGCCGATGCCGCCGTCGCCGCCGACGACCCAGACCTTGGGCAGCTCGACGATTTCCTGGTCGGTCATGAGCGCGTCAGTAAAGTGCGTGAAGTGGTAGTACTCTTCGGCGCTGAGTACGCCGCCCTCGGGCCCGGCTTCGCGGGTGAGGAGAATGTCGGCGAGGCGCTCGGGAAGAACGGAGCGGCGCGCGTGATCGACGATGAAGCTTTCGCCCATGAGCCAGCCGACGGTGACGCCGTCCTGGAAGAGCGAGTTCATCCACGGATAGGGGTGCGGATTGTTGGGCGCGGTGGAACCGTAGACGGTGTTGCAGCCGGTGTGCGCGGCCATGGCCATGACGCTCATGCCGTTGGCGAGACGGCCGTCGATGGGCTGCAGGTTTTTGTGATTGAAGGCCTCGGTGAGCAGCACCGCGGCGATGGCCTCGACCAACTGCGCGTCGGTGATGACGCCGTGTTGCGCTTCGTAAGCCGCGATGCGCGCCTTGGTGTCGGATTCTTCTTCGCCGCCCAGACCCATGACGAGATGTGCGATGGCTTGGCGCAGGCGCGCGTACTCGGCCGGATTGGCTTCTTTGATGGCGGCGAGGCGGGTCGCGCCGGTTTTCTCGAGGTCGGAGGCCTTTGCGACGAAACGATCGCTCTTGGCGTGGTAGACCGGGCGCATGTAGGCTTCGGTGACGGCGGCAATGGAACGCAGCACGCTTTTTTCGCCGCAGCCGGCGCAAGCGCCGTCGCCGGCAACGAGCGCGTCGTAGTTGGTCCGCACCATGAGCATGTTGCGCAGCGTGGCGGTTTTTGAGTCGGCGGGATTCGCGCCGTTGTATAGGCCAAGATATTTCTGCGATGTGTCGGGCAGGAGGTCGAGGAAGGCCGTGCCGGTTTCGTGCTCGGCGTTGACCTCTTCGGTTTCCTGCACCATCTTGAGCGCCATGTGATCGCCGCAGGCGGTGACGCAAGCCGCGCAGCCCTTGCACAGGTCGCTGACAAAGATGGAGAAGATTCCGCCGGAGCCGGGCGCCTTGCGCTCAGGAGACGAGAAGATGGCGTTGGTCTTCTGGTAGGCCATCGGGACTTTATCGACGATCGCGTAGAACTGCGCTTTGGCTTCGGGCGAGAAGCCGTCGACGGACTCCGTGACCTCGCGAATGATGGCGGGAAGCGGCGTGCCGGCCTTCATGTCGGCCAACATGCGCTGGCGCGTGAGCTTTTCGATTTCGGGCAGCTTGTCGATCATCTTGCGGCGCTCGGCGGGATCGACAACGTAGCGCGTAACTGCTGTGCCGAGGATTGTGCTGAGGTCCTGCGAGCAGTTGGGGAGGGCTGTATCCGGGCAGACCGAGATGCACTCCATACACTGCGTGCAATTTTCGGCAATGTAGAGCGGCGTTTCGCGGCGGGCGACGTACTTGGAGGCTGTGTCGCCGGTGGCCGCGGCAATGACGCCCATGGCAGAGAGCGGCGTGGCCGGCTGGTCGTAACCGAAGTGGGAGCGGAACTCCGCATCGAAAACATTGACGGATGAGATGGGCGTGCGGGGACCCTGTCCAGCGGGAGGCGGCGTGGAGCGGCGCATCGAAGACACGGCACCTGCGCCCACTTCGGCAAAGGCCGGCGCCTGGGCCAGAATCGGGAGCAGAGCCTGTCCGCGAAGACTGGAGTGGTCGGCTGCGGCGACATCGCCGATGGAGATTTCCTTGACGCGCTCGAAGCCCTGGATCATGACTTCCATGTTCGACTGGACGACCGCGTCGCCGAGCTTGCCGAACTTTTTGACGTATTGCTTGTGCACGACTTCGCGGAACTGCTCCTGCGTGATGCCGAATTCTTGCAGCATGGGGCTGACGGCGAAGAATGCGCCGAGGAAGGCGTTGCCCTGCATGCGGAGTTGAAGGTCGGCGCGGTCGGTGGCTTTGCGCGCGATTTCGAAACCGGGGAGCGTGAAGACGCGAATCTTTTTCTGGATGATCTGCTGGCGCGCCCAGATGGGCAGGTTCTGCCAGGCACGCTCGCCGTCCACGTCCGACTCCCACACAAGGCTGCCGCCCTGCTGCATGCCGTCGAGAGGATTGGTGTGGGTGAAGGCCTTGGGATCGCAACAGAGAACCACAGTGACGTGGCGGAGATCGCAGTTGACGCGAATGCGATCTTTGGCCGCGACCATGAAGTAGCTGGTGGGCGCGCCCTTTTTCTCGGAGCCGTACTTGGGATTGGCGCTGACGTGGATGACTTCCTTGGGATTGCCGAGGTCGTCGCGCAGGCCATCGCGCTCAAAGAGCAGGTCGTTCAAGTCGCCGAGGATTGCGCCGAGGTTCTTGCCGGTGGTGATTGCGCCCCAACCGCCGATAGAATGGAAGCGCACGGCGACTGCGCCCGTGGGAAGCAGCGACGGCGTTTCGTCGCCGATGACGCTGTAGGGGTGGTCGATACCGAGAACGATGAAGTTGACGCCGTCGGCTGCGGTCTTGCCGTCTTTGCGCGCGCGGTTGGCGGTAGCGAACTCGAAGGCTCCAATGATGTGCTCGGGGCGGAAGTCGCGCGAGCCCAGGCCGTAGCTGCCGCCGATGAAGCGCGGGACTTCTACGAGGGTGATTGCGGGAAGGCCTTCGGTTCCCTGCAACGCTTTTGAAAACGCGGTGCGAATGTCGCGGCCGAGAGGGTTATCGCCGGAAAGAGCTTCGTCGGTGCGTTCGAGGATGATGACGTTCTTTTTGCCTTTGAGCGCGGCGACGATTGCGGCTTCAGGGAAGGGACGAATGACGTTGACGTGGACAGAGCCCACGCTGGAGTTGCGGGTCTGGCGCAGGTAGTCGACCGCGGCTTCAATGTTTTCCGCGGCTGAGCCGAGCGAGACGAAGACTGTGTCGGCATCGGCGGTTTTGTATTCGGTGACGAGGCCGTAATACCGGCCGGTCAATTCGCCGAAGTCCTTGTAGGCGGCCTCAAGGAACGGTAGAATCGGCTCGGCAAAGTTGTTGCGCCGGGCGACGATGCCCTGCATGTAGTGTTCCTGGTTCTGCACGGGGCCGAGGAGGACGGGATTGGTGAGATCCATCATTTTGGGAACGCGGCGGCGGGTGGGTCCAAAGAGAACGCGCTGCGCCTCGGTGGGGCAGTCGATGATGTCTTCGGGTGCGCCGAGATACTCGCGGATCAGCTCCGACTCGTGTTTATAAAACGTGCGCTCGAGGTGGGTGGTGAGGAAGCCGTCCATGATGTTCATGCCGGGCGTGAGCGAGAGCTCGGTGACGCGGCGGAGAATGAGGGCCTGGTCGGCGGCCTGCTGCGCGTCCTTGCCGAAGAGCATGATCCAGCCGGTGTCGAGTGCGCCATAAATGTCGTCGTGGCCGCAGTGAACGTTGAGGGCGTGCTTGGTGAGTGCGCGCGCGCCGACCTCGAGGACCATGGTGGAGGCTTTTCCCGGCGCGTGGTAATACTGCTCGACGCCGTAGACGACTCCCTGGCCGGAAGTGAAGTTGACGACGCGCTTGCCGCAGACGGAGTGGGCGATGGCGCCGCCCTGGGCCGCGTGCTCGCCTTCCGCTTCGATGGCGATGGTGTTGCGGCCGAAGACGTTCAGATGACCCTCGGCGTAAGCCTGCTGGAAGAGCTCGCCGCCTTCAGTGGAAGGCGTGATGGGGTAGAACACGCCGGCGTCGGCGATGCGCGTTTCAGTGTGGTAGCTGACGAGCTGGTTGCCGTTGGCGGTAACGCGGATGCCTGGGTAGCGAGCCTTCATAGATCCCTCACATTGAAGCCTGGTTCGACGTCTTCAGATTGCATGGCTTTCGCCGGAGCGCGCGGGGCGCGAACCGATCGCGCCCACGTCTACGTCCACGTCTATTTGATGATCGCCGCATCTGAAGCGGTGCGCGTGCGACTGGCAGCGTGTCAGACAGGCCGGCCAAAGACCCTTTTCAATTGTCGAATGTCGAGCAAGTCGAGCGGGCGGAGCGGCAAAAGGAGACCTAAGGGGAAGGTTACTCCTTTATAGAACGGCCCATGATCAGTATGCGCCCAGCATAGAGACGGTGTGCCACTATATGAGAGTGAGGTCGGGGGTAGGCGGACAGGGAGCTTCGTGCGAAGTTGCCAGCGAATCCGGTTGCGCTACCATAATGAGAAGATTGAGGTTTGCATGTTTGTTGTGGTCTGGCAGTTTGAGATTGCTGAGGATAAGGTGGCTGGCTTTGAGGCTGCCTATGGGCCCGAGGGAGTCTGGGCGCAACTCTTCAGAACTTCACCGGAGTATCGGGGAACCGAGCTGATGCGCGACGCCTATGTTTCCGGGAACTATCTGACCATCGACCGGTGGACGAGCGAAGAGGCGTTTCGCGCCTTCCGCAAGGAGCACGATAGCGAATACGAGGCGCTTGACCGGAAGTGCGACGCGCTTACCAGCCGCGAGACACGAGTGGGCGCGTACACGGTTTGAGCCAGATTGCTTGAGTTAGTCCGGGCGATACGAGTGCGTTTGAGCTACATCCAGCGGCCGACAACCACAAACATCACGAGAAGAAACAACGTGAGGTTGGGCACGGCCGTTTCATGGCGACGCATGTGATAGAGGGCTCCATAGAGCGTTACGAGCACGAGTCCCGCAGCCGCCCACGGAGTGATCGCAGGCATGAAAGAGAGTGGCGTGACCAAGGCCAACGCAGCCACAATCTGAAATACCCCGACGGCAACAAGCGCCTCATACGGCAGCCCGAAGGGGAGACCCGCCGACTGCGCTCCGAGCGGTTTTGGCCTGCGGTTATAGCTCATGATTCTTGCAAGTCCAACGCAGAGAAAAACCGCTGCCGCCAAATACTCCATATATCGATCGAGACTGTTCATGGTCCACCTGCCTTCTCTTTTGCCATCGCCAACGCTTGCAAGCGACCTGAATTCGAGCGGCGGTCGTCGAAAGATCCGCTGAGATAAGCGAACCATAAAGAAGATGTGAAGTCAATATAAAGGCCGAAAAAAGCAGCAGGGTCTGAGTCGTTCGACCTGCTTAGGAATTAGTGGGAGGCATTCCGGTCGGGCCGGAGGCTTTCGGGCGAGCGCGATTCTGAGTCGCGACGGGTAGGTGGGCACGTGCGCGGTTTGAACTTTAGGGCGTAGACGAGTCGAGAATCAGGACGTTTTGGCTGAACTCCGGGCCGGCCATGTATTTGATTCCGCGGTCGAATGTGACGAGGACGCCGTTTTCCTTGATTGCCAGGCCGAGGAGATAGGCGTCTGTCACTTGCTGGTGGCCGGAGACACGAGCAGCAAAGCGAGTGGTGACGGCCACCCAACTTTCCGCGTCAGTGATCGGCCAGTATTGGTAACCGGGATGCGCCCTGAGCACTTGGAGGATAGCGATGGCTCGCTCCAGGGTGATTGTGCCTGCCTGCATCGCCGGATTTGTTGTAAGGCGGATGAACCCCGATTCGGTGAGTGGGCAGACGCCCCAATTGTCCTTGCCTGTTGAAAGGAACCAGCGTTCCGCATTCCGGCGATGAATGTGTTCAGGGTCGGTCAAAGCGATCAGAACATTTAAGTCAAGCAAATTTCGCCGGATCAAACTCGTCCTCCGAAAGCTCTTTCACCATCTCGCAAGTAATCGTCCTCCCGGTCCGAGGCAACATCGGGAGACCAATATCGGAATATTCGATTTTGGGCAGAGGTGGCGGGGGCGCCGTTTCTGCCTTACGGATTAACTCGTTGATGGCTGTGCTGAGTGTGATCCCGCGCGAGCGTGCATAGTAAGCGGCGAACTCATGTGTTTCGTCGTCAAGCGAAATCGTGGTTCTCATGGGTCTATTGTGCATCAATTCTCGATTTGATGCAATACTGCTCACTTGATGCATTATTGACTATTTGATGCATATTTTCCAGCGTGATGCGATTTTGAGAAATTGATGCGCATTTCTCGAGCTGATTGTGCGCTCCGGCACATCTGGGCGCGAGGACGCTTAGTTTCTCTCTTTCTTCGCTATTTTGTCCTGTTCTTCAATGTCCCATCCTGCTACAATCCCATCGAAATCCAATTAAGCCCCTCGCCGTTTCCTGCCAGGAAAGCATGAGATTTGGCGGGCGAGCACTTTTTTGAGGAGCCCTCCCAATGGCCATCGTCGACGACCGCGCCAAAGCGGTAGAACTTGCCTTAGCACAGATTGAGAAACAGTTCGGGAAGGGGTCGATTGTGCGGCTCGGTTCCCGGGAGGCGCTGCTGCCGATTGCCGTGATTTCGACGGGATCGATCAGCTTTGACGCAGCGCTGGGAGTGGGCGGGGTTCCGCGCGGACGAGTGACCGAGGTCTTCGGGCCGGAGTCTTCGGGCAAGACCACCATCACTTTGCAGATTATTGCCGAGGCACAGCGCAACGGCGGGCTGGCAGCTTTTGTGGACGCGGAGCACGCGCTCGACCCCGCCTATGCGAGGAAGCTGGGCGTCGACATCGATAACCTGCTGGTGTCGCAGCCGGACAGCGGTGAGCAGGCGCTGGAGATTACGGAAGCGCTGGTGCGCTCGGGCGCGATCGATGTGCTGGTGGTGGACTCGGTGGCTGCGCTGGTGCCGAAGGCCGAGTTGGACGGGGAGATGGGCGACTCGCACATGGGGCTACAGGCGCGGTTGATGTCGCAGGCGCTGCGCAAGCTGACCGGCACAGTTTCGAAGTCGAGGACCGCTCTCATTTTTATTAACCAGATTCGCGAAAAGATTGGCGTGATGTTCGGCAACCCGGAGACCACGACAGGCGGTCGCGCGCTGAAGTTTTATTCGTCGGTGCGCATCGATATCCGGCGCATCGCCGCGGTGAAGGAAGGCGACACCGTGGTCGGGTCGCGGACCAAGGTGAAGATCGTGAAGAACAAGGTGGCGGCGCCGTTCCGCGAAGCCGAGTTCGACATTCTCTATGGCGAGGGCATCAGCAAAGAGGGCGATGTGCTGGACCTGGCCGTGACCCACAACGTTGTGGAGAAGAGCGGCGCTTGGTACAGCTTTGGCGGCGAGCGCATTGGACAGGGCCGCGAGAATACCCGCGGCTTCCTGAAGGAGAACAAGGATATCTACGCGAAGATCGACAGCGAGCTGCGCAAGCGGCTGAGCATTGGCGCGGCAAAGGCGGATGTGCCGGAGGCTCCTGCCGGCGGCGCGGCGGAAGCGAAGGAAGTGGTGCGCGGGCGGAAGGGGTAGCAAGGCGGCGAGGGAGCAGCGAGCGGGGATGAGAGGAACAGCGACCCGTTGCTTGCTTGGAAGCGAGAGGCAATGCATTCCTGTGCCCTCCGCTTTGGCGCCGGAAGACGGGATCATCGACGAGGCATTGCAGGGCGGGGATGATTTTCTGTCAGGGAGCGCCGGGCGGCCCGGGAAGGAAATTCGCCGCGATGCCGTCAATGAACGGCAACCACAGGTCTGCCGAAAGGTTGGTTAGCGCGACGATCGCCAGATCGTCACTCGGATAAAGGGCAAACGCCGCCTTGGCAGCGCCAACCGAGAAGAAGACCGGGTGGCTGGAACGCGAGAAGACCCAGCCACCGACGCCCCAGGGGCCGGGCTTGCCATCGTTTAGCGTTCGGGCGGTCCAGAGCGCCGTCATGCTGGACTTATTGCTGAGCAGCGCTGCGCGCTCAAGCGCAATCAACCAATGAGTCATTTCCTCCGCTGAGCTGTTTAATCCGCCGCAGGTGCGGAGCATCGGCGGGAACTCGATGTAGGTTTTGTAGAGCGTATCGGTGCGCACGGATTTCCCGTCGACGACGAGATAAGGCGTGTAGGTTCTGGCGCTATGCACTACGACATCGTGATCGTCTCCGTAAACGGTGCGAGACATGCCGACGACATCGAGCTGGCGCTTGCGGATGAACTCGCTGAACGGCTCGCCGGCGAGAACGTCAGTGATTTTGCCCAGCAACACGTAATTGGTTTGGACGTAGTTGAATTTTTCGCCGGGCGCGAACTCCAAGGGCATGGTCTGAACCTTTGCCCAAGAAGCGCCGGCATCGCCGTGTACGATCAGGCTCAAGGTGTTGAGGTTGCTGACAAGGTCAGGCAGGCCGGAGGTGTGAGAGGCAAGCTCGGCGACGGTGACCGATTGCCACGCGCCGGGCAGCCCGGGGAGGTAAAGCGATGCGGGCGCGTCGAGATCCAATTTGCCACTTTCGACCAACTGCATGAGGGCAACAGCGACGAACGCCTTGGCGCAAGAGGCAATCTGAAACACCGTCGATCTGGTGACGGGCACAGCGTTTTCAACGTCCGCGAGGCCGAAGGATTCGGCAAAGATTACCTTTCCGTGGCGAGCGACGGCGACTTGCATGCCCGGAATCCGAGCTTTTCGCATCTCGCTGGCCAGGTGGGCGCGTAAGCCTGCCGGCGGGTCAACCGACTGATGAACAGGGCTCATAGCAGCGACCGGGGCGGCGGCCGTGACGAGGCCAGCCGTGGCGGCTCCCCGCAAAAACTCCGGTCGATTGGTCATAGAGTTCCTCTGCGCCAGGCAGCGAAAGCCGGATCGGCGCTTGTTGCACGTTACGAGGCGGAGAGGCCTTTTGTTCCAGGGAGACAGGGGTCGGAGAACAGAGATCGGGGGTCATGGGTCAGCTTATTCCAACTGAAACTGAGGAGCACAGGGGTTCCGAGCGAGAGGGAGCGGGGAAGCGAGGGAGCAAGTTAGCGAGTCAGCAGGTCAGCGAGTCAGCGAGTCAGCAGGTCGGGAGGAAGCGAGGGAGCGAGAGACGTGGGAACCATTATACCGTTGGGAGACGCATCGCGACGGGCGCGCCATTTTGCGTGGGTGACGGCGCTGATCATCGTGGCGAATGCTTACGTGTTTCTGCTGGAATTGGAGGGCGGCGAGGCGTTTGTGGGGCGGTGGGCGGTGATTCCGGCTCGGATTGAGCACGGCCACGACTTGATCACGATTGTGACCGCGATGTTCATGCATGCGGGGTGGCTGCACATTCTGGGGAACATGGTTTTCCTGTGGGCGTTCGGCCCGGCGATTGAGGACGCGATGGGGCGGTTTCGGTACCTCGTGTTCTATCTAATGGGCGGCGCGGTGGCGATGATGGCGCAGGTGATGGGAAGCCCGGGATCGACGGTTCCCTGCCTGGGCGCGAGCGGTACGATTGCGGCGGTGATGGGCGCGTTCATTGTTATTTATCCGCGAGACCGGATTCGAACGCTGGTGTGGATTTTGATCTTCATCCGCGTGACGTATATTCCGGCGGTGCTGCTGATTGGCTTCTGGTTTCTGATTCAACTGTTGAATGTGGTGGGGTCGGTGGCGACGGTGGAGACGGGAGGCGTGGCGTACCTGGCGCATGTGGGCGGATTTGTTTTTGGAGTGGTGACGGCACGGGTGTGGAGGAGAAAAGCAGCTATTGACTATTAGCCGTTTGCTATTAGCTGAGGGCATGCGGGTGCGTGGAAGAGTGCTGTCCCAGGTCTCAAAATCGGGCAATAATTTACTTGACTCGCCGGCCTGTTTTTGCAATTCCTTTTTGGATACTGAGAGAATCTGGCGCATTGCCGCGTCAAATTTTTGGGGACTCCGACTGCATTTCCTGAGTCATTCCATTTCGCACTGGAGTTCTCCGTATTCATCCATCCAGACGGTGAACCATGACGATAGCGTAGGCGCATTCTGCGCCGAGACACTTACGTTGATCCTGTATCGGCCGCGTGGGATATCTTTATTGGTATCCCAAGCGATGTGCTCGACGGTAAACTGGTGCGCTCCCGTGAGAGCAGACACCAGTTCGATTATTTTGTGTTCGCCTGCATGCAGGTCAAAACTCTGAGCGGGAGGCACTCCTTTCATCACATTATCGCCTCTCTGCCGGAGGCAGACTGGCAGCAACGCCAGACTCGAAACGGGCGGTTGTATTTCCGCAATCTGGACGCGCACATCTTTGATGGTGACGGCTTCGCTCGTACCTGCGACTTCAAAATAACAGGCTGTTGGATCTCCCTTGAACCCCCCAGGGGGCATGGGGCTCTTGTCGTAAAGCACGCGACCGTACGCAGGTGTTGTCCGGGCAATGACCCGCTCAACTCGCAGTTTTGGCTGCAACCGAAGGTGACAGTCACGCCATAACTGATAGCCAGCGACAAAAACGGCCAAAGCGACGACGTAGCCAAAAGCGCGCCATGACGGGGACCAGACCAGCGTGGCGATGGTAAACACCAGGCCGATCATGCCCGCGTCCCACATAACTTCCCATGCGTGCTCCTTGACGGCAGCGAGATAATCGAAAATCTCCGTCCATCCCGTCCAAAAGACGCGCGTGGCCTCCCGAAAACTACGCATGTTTCTCAAGGCTCAAATGGTAGCGCCTCGCGGGTGGGCGAGCTAAGTATATTTTTGCCCAAAATCGAGACCTGGGGCACCCGAGGCATGAGGGTTGGGACCGCTCCGGGGACGGCCGGCGATGGTGGGCGCACAGCAACTATCATCTTGAATATGCGGTTCGACATTGTGACCATCTTTCCGGGTTTCTTTGAGAGCGTGTTTGCGCACGGGATCGTGGACAGGGCGCTGAAGAATGGATTGGTGACGGTGGAGCCGCACGATCTGCGTGAGTATGCGCATGACCGGCACCGGACGGTGGACGATCGTCCGTTTGGCGGCGGCGAGGGGATGGTGCTGAAGCCGGAGCCGCTGGCGGAGGCGCTGGAGAAGCTGCGGGTGAAAAGAAGAGATCAAAGAGAAAGGGACCAAGGGAACAAGGGAACAAGAGAACAGGGAACAGGGAACAGGGAACAGAAAGACGGGCAACAAGGGAACGAGGGAACAAGGGAACAGGAAACCACGCGGGTGATTTTGCTGTCGGCGCAGGGGCGGCTGTTTACGCAACAAGTGGCGCGGGAGCTGGCGGGCGTGGAGCGCGTTGTGCTGGTGTGCGGGCGGTACGAGGGCGTGGATGAGCGCGTGAATGAGCTCTACTGCGACATGGAGCTTTCGATCGGCGACTACGTGCTGAGCGGGGGCGAGCTGGCGGCGGCGGTGGTGGTGGATGCGACGATGAGGCTGATTCCCGGGGTGCTGGGCAACGAGGCTTCAGGCGAGTTTGAGAGCTTTGGCGCGGCGGATGCGGAGATCGACGTCGATGTGCTGGGCGTTCCGCGATCGCAGCATGGCGCGGGAGGGTTGCTGGATTATCCGCAGTACACGCGGCCGGCGGAGTTCGGAGGGCTGCGCGCGCCGGAGGTGCTGATGAACGGCGATCACGCGGAGATCAGGCGGTGGCGGCGGGAGCAGCAACTGCGCAAGACGCTGAAGAACCGACCAGAGCTGCTGGAGCGTGCGGCGCTGAGCGCGGGAGATTTGCGGATGATTGAGGAGATGCGGCGCGGGTGAGGGTCGCACTCTTAGATGTTGCCCACCTGCTTATGTCGACACGCCCTTGTGTGGTGTTTCAGAAGTTCGTGGTAAAGCCACAAAAGAAAAGCAACCACAGGTCTTTCGACTCCGTTTGGCCAAAAAGCCGCCAAACTCCGCTCAAGATGACAGGGCAATTACGATGCGAGCTTCAGAGACAGGACATGACGGCGCAAGTACGATGCGAACTTCAGAGACTGGACACTCGTTCCGAAGGGATGCTGAGCTGAGGGTGTAGCTTTCCTGTTGACGAGCTTTGTTGGCTCGGACCCAGGAATTTTCAGGCACAGCATCCCGACGGGTGGTGGCGGGTTTATTTGGCGATGTTGACGACCAGGTTCATGTCGACGGGCGTGGGTTGGTTGTCGACGGTGGCGGCCTTGAAGTGGAACTCGCGGACGGTTGCGATGACGCGAGCGTCCCAGAACTTGCTGAAGGACTTGGTGACCTGGATGTTTTCAGGCTGGCCCTTTGCGCTGATGGTGAGGGAGAGGCCGACCTGCGCATTTTCGGGGATGTCAGAGACCGAGTAGCCTACGGGAATTTCAAGGCTCGCGGAATCGACGAGGACCGGCTCAGTGACACCGGTGCTTACGCGAATGGGGGTTGGGGCAGTGGCGTCGTCAACGGGCGTGCTGGCAAAAGCCGCTGCGGGGAGAGTCAGCGAGGAGAGCATGATGCTGGTCGCAAGTATACGGCGCATAAAGTACCTCCATGGCGACGATAGTCACCGTCATCATTTTTGTCCGAGATGCTAACGATTGTCAAGAAAAATCGACAAATATTAAATTTACCGACACTTAAGTTGATTAGAACCGCCTGATTGTTACAAATTATGCAGAAAATTGCGAAGTTTTCCACAGAGCTGAGGTGGCGATGACCGAGCAGGGGTATGGGTCAGGACGCCCGCACGACCGCCGGCGAGACGCCGGCGCGACAGGGTGCGAGCTTGCTGGGCTTGGGCGGCGCGTGTGCGGGCGAGCATTGACGAGTGCGGGCGAGGACGCCCGCACGACAGCCGGCGAGACGCCGGCGCCACGCGGGACATCAGGAGGCCGAGGAAAAAATGCGGGTCTGGAGACCCGCACGACAGCCGGTCTGGAGACCGGCGCTACAAGGGACGGAGGCGCTACGGGGCAGACTGGAGCCGCAAGGGGGGATCAGAGCTACAGCGGCGAAAGCTAGAAGGGCTTTACGGGTTCGGGCTGGACGGAGTTGATTTGGCCGATGGCGATGGCGGCGACGTAGAAATTTTCTCCGCGGGTGGGCGAGCCAGCGAGGCGGCGGAGCATGGCGAGCTGGCCGACGTGGGTGAGCGCGTCTGCGACGGGCCCCTGCATGAGCCGGTCGATATGCGCGTGAACTGGGTTCGATGAGGCGAGATAGGCGTCGAATGCGGAGAGAGCGGCGAAGAAACGCTGCTGCTCCTGCGGCCAGGCGAGGGGTTGGGAGCTATGCCAGGCGGGGTTTCCCTGAGCCATGGAGAGCGCCCAATGAAACAGGTCGCCCATGTGGGCCAGGATTTGCAAGGGACGGCGGCCGGCGCTGTCGAAGCTGGCGAAGGAGTCGGGGGCGTTTTCCAAGGCGCGAACGGTGCGATAAGCCAGCGTGGCAAGGGTGTGGCGGAGGAGATCTCGTTTTTGATCCATGGGGGAAATATAGCGCATGGGCGGGGGCTGAAACATCTGCAAAAATGAGAGGGCGGCGCGTGAGGCGGATCGCGGCGATCTTTGATAAACTAAATGTTCTGACTTCAATCGCTGACTTCAATCGCAGGAAACTAACATGTCAATCCATCCCGTAATGCAGCGCCTGGCCGACAAGCTGAAGCGCACCGATTTGCCGGCGTTTGTGCCCGGCGACCAGATTCGCGTTCAAGTAAAGATCAAGGAAGGCGATAAAGAGCGGCTGCAGGCCTTCGAGGGCCTGGTGATTGCCGTGAACCGCGGACCGCAGGCGACGTTTACCGTGCGCAAGATGAGCTTTGGGCAGGGAGTGGAGCGCATCTTCCCCTTCAACTCGAAAGTGGTGGACAAGGTGGAGGTGGTGCGCAGCTACAAGGTGCGGCGGGCGAAGCTGTTTTATCTGCGCGGACTGCGCGGCAAGGCGGCGCGGCTGAAGGAAGTGGACCGCGCGACAGGCAAAGTGCGGGTGTAAAGACTCAGTGGTTAGTGATTAGTGGTTTGTGGTTAGTCGCCGCGAATCGCGGGAAATGAAAGACAATTTGAAACGCAAGCAAGAACCCCGGCCTCGACCGGGGTTTTTGCTGCGCGGAATTATCCGTGGATCGTGAGTCGTGGGCCGAGGGCCGTGGCCGGCGGGGTCGATTGTGATTTGAAGCCGGCGCGGTGCGGGAGACTTCCGCGTCATTACTCGCTGGTTGTGGGATCGAATATTGAGCGGACCTGGGCAATGGAGTTTGCGGGGAATCCTCCCTGCTGAGCGTGCTCGCGAATCGTGGCCTCATCCGTGGCGATGTAGATGCAGTAGATTTTGTCGTCGGTGACATAGCTCTGGACCCACTGGATACGAGGCCCAATGGATTGCACTACTCCGCAGGATTTCTGGGCAATAGCGTGCAGTTGCTCCGGGGTCAATTTTCCGGCGCCGGGAATTTCCCGCTCGATGACAAACTTCGGCATTGAATTACGACCTCCTGTGTTAGTTGACAGGCTATCATCCGTCGGGGCGGTTTTGTTCCTATGGCAGTTTTGTTTCTATACTCTTGGCATGGCGATTGCAAAAACACCGGCAACACCCTATTACGCGGTAATCTTCACTTCCCTGCGGACGGACGGAGAGAACGGCTACGGAAAGATGGCCGAGGCGATGGAGGAGCTGGCCGCGACGCAGCCGGGATTCCTGGGGATTGAATCGGCGCGGGATGAGCTGGGAATTACGGTGTCGTACTGGGAGAGCCTGGAGTCGATTGCGGCGTGGAAGCAGAATTCGCGGCACGTGGTGGCGCAGGAGCGTGGACGCGACACATGGTATGAGGAATTCAAGGTGCGGGTGTGCCGCGTGGAGCGCGACTACGGATTCGAACGCGAATGAGCGATTGAGGTCTGGCTTTTCCACCCGATGATTCGTCGAGAATTCTTATACTGGGTGCATGATCACGGCTCGGATGGTTCGGAAAGGATCTTCGGGAGCTGCGAGGGCTCCGGTGTGCGGATTTGCGCTGGAGAACGCGGCGCGGCGCGGCGGTGCGCAGCGCATTGCCGGCCTGGACGAGGTGGGGCGCGGGCCGATGTTCGGGCCAGTGGTGGCGGCGGCAGTGATTTTCAGTGAACGCTGCCGATTGCCGGGATTGACAGATTCAAAACAACTCACGGAAAAGCAGAGAAACGAATTCGACGCGATGATTCGCGTTGAGGCGGTGGCGTGGGCGATTGCGGCGGTGGATGTGGAGACGATTGACCGCATCAATATAAGGAGGGCGTCGCTGCTAGCGATGCGGATGGCGGTGGAGCAGTTGGCGGCCGCACCGAATTATCTGCTGCCGGACTATCTGCTGATTGACGGGTGCGACACGATCGAGTGGACGTGCGCGCAGCAGGCGGTGGTGGGCGGCGACGGGCTGAGCGCTTCAATTGCGGCGGCGAGCGTGCTGGCGAAGGTGCATCGCGACCGGCTGCTGGTGGAGCTGGATGCGGTGTATCCGGGGTACGGGCTGGCGCGGCACAAGGGCTACTGCTCGCCGGAACATTTGGAGGCGCTAAGGCGGCTGGGGCCGACACCGCTGCACAGGAAGAGCTACGCGCCGGTGGCGCAGCGGATGCTGTTTGAGTGAAGCAGCGGAGCTAGCGGAGTTAGCGGGGTTAGTGAGCTAGCTCGCGGCGCGGGCTTTGCGGCGCTGGAGCCAGGCGAGGATGGGGCGGACGAGAAGAAGCGCGGCGATGACAACGGTCATTACGAGCGGCGTGAGGACGCCGGGCTTCATCTGCCACCAGTAGTGAGCCACTCCACAAACTGCGGCGAGATAGATGAGCATGTGCAGGCGGTTCCAGTTTTTGCCACCGAGCTTGCGGATGGACCATGCGGTGGAGGTGAGCGCCAGTGGAAGCAGCGACAACCAGGCGGCCATTCCCGCGGTGATGTAACGGCGGCGGGCGACGTCAGCCAGCATCGCTTGGAGGTCGAAGTTGTTGTAAAGAGCGACCCAGGTAAGCATGTGCAGAGTGGCGTAGAAGAAAGCGAAGAGACCGAGCAGGCGGCGGAATTTGATGAGCCAGGAAAGGCGCGGGAGCATGCGGCGCAGCGGCGAGATGGCCAGCGTGATGGCGAGCAGGCGCAAAGTGGTGCGGCCCGTGGCGTAGGCGATGGCGCCGGTGGCGTTGGGGCCAAGGTTGTTGGTGAAGGCTCCCCAGACAAGCCAGCAGAGGGACGCGAGGCAGGAAAGCCAGACGAGAGTTTTGAGGACGATGAGAGTGGGACGGTTCATAGGGAGCGAGTCAGCAAGTTAGCGGGTTAGCCGTCCGCTACGCGGGCGTGTTGGCGAGTTGGCGAGTTAGCAAATTGGCAAGTTGGCCGTCCGCTACGCGGACGTGTTAGCGAGTTGGCGGGTTAGCGAGTTGGCGGTCTATTGGAGTTTGTGGTATCCCACCCTTGCCCTAAAAAAACAAAAGCGCGGTGCCCAGAGGGCTCCCAGATGGGGCACCCAGCAAAGTTCGTGCGGTCCCCGGTCCCCGAATGCGAGGGATCGCCACCCCACGGACGCGGACCTGTCCGTGGGGACCCCGATCCGGGGGCACCCAGCATGTTCGCGGAGTGCGTGTTAGCGGGGCCAACGGGCCTCGCATCAGTAATCCTTGCGCAGGTCCATGCCTGCGTACAGCGACCCCACTTGATCTTTGTAGCCGTTGAAGATGAGGGTGGTGCGGTTTTGCTGGTAGAAAGGCAGGCCGATGCGGCGCTCGGTTTTCTGGCTCCAGGGAACGCGGTCCACATCGGGGTTCACGTTGGAGTAGAAGCCGTATTCGTAGGAGGCCTGGTCGTTCCAGGTTGTGGGTGGCTGCTTGTCAGAAAAGCGCACGGTGACGATGGACTTGGCGGACTTAAAGCCGTACTTCCATGGAACGACGATGCGGACGGGCGCGCCGTCCTGATTGGGAAGCGTTTCACCATAGAGGCCGAAGGTGAGCAGAGTGAGCGGGTGCATGGCCTCGTCCATGCGAAGGCCTTCAGAGTACGGCCAGTAAATGCCAGGATCCTGGCCGGCCCACTGCTCGACGCGCGAGCTGTAGTAGGAGATGAACTGGACGTATTTTGCGCTAGGCAGCGGATTGCACTGCTGGATGAATTCGGAGAGCGAGTAGCCGACCCAGGGTATGACCATGCTCCACGCCTCGACGCAGCGGTGGCGGTAGACGCGGTCTTCGAGGGGGTGGAGCTTGAGGAGATCTTCGATGGAGAAGTTGAGGGGCTTGGCGACTTTGCCGTCGACTTTGACGGTCCAGGGGCGCGTGGGCAGGCCGCCGGCGTTTTTGGCGGGATCGCCTTTGTCGACGCCAAATTCGTAGAAGTTGTTGTAGTGGGTGATGTCGGCGTAGGGGGTGAGCTGCTCGCCAGTAGTGGTGAGGGGGCTGGGGACGGTTTGGAGCTTGGTTCCGGCGCGGACGGTGGTGCGTGGCGAGACGAGCTGACTGAGGCGATCGGCAGCGACGGCTGCGACGCCTGCCGCGGCAGCGCCTTTGAGGAAGCGGCGGCGGCTAAGGTAGCCGAGGTAGGCGCCGCGTGAAGTGATTTCGGAGGAGGGGATATCGGGCGGTTTGCCGATGAGCATGCGTGACCTCGCTGTTGGGGAAGGGGCCCGTCTTAATTATTAGACACGACGGAGGGGAAAACAGGGAACAGGGATCAGGGAACAGGGACCAGATTTTCTCGAGCTGGGGTTAGTTTGTGATTCGAGCGGGCTGGTGCGGCTATTCGGGGTGCGTGAAGGGCCACTGGCGGAGGTGGTGGGCGCGGAGGAGATAGATGGCGGTGCCGCTGATGGCGATGGCAATGGCTCCGTAAAGTTCGAAGAGGCCACTGCCTCCTTTTGCCTGGGCGCGGCGGGGATCGAAGAGCATGAAGGCGAAGCCGGCCATGGCGACGAGGGGCGGGAGCGGATATAGGGGAATGCGGAAGGGGCGCGGAAGATCGGGGCGGCGGATGCGAAGCAGGATTACGCCCACCTGTTGCAGAGAGAACTGGAGCAGGATGCGCGTGATGACGAGCATGGTGATGACCTGCGCGAGCGAGAAGAAGCAGAAGAGTGCGCCGACGAGGCCGAGAGCGACGAGCGAGCGGTGGGGAATGCCGTGGCGCGGGTGGACGGCGGCCAGGAAGCGGAAGTAGTTGCCGTCGCGGGCAGCGGCGTAAGGGACGCGCGAGTAGCCGAGGAGCAGAGAGAAGACGCTGGCAAAGGCGGTCCAGACGATGAGGGCGGCGATCAGGTAGCCGGCCCAGCGGCCGAAAGCGGAGCTGGCGATGTCTGCGACGAGCTGCACGCGGAGGGCGGCGGATTGAGGGGCCGCTTGGCTCGCGGATTGGACGAGATGTGTTGCAGGCGCGCGCAGCGAGGGCAGAGCGGCGAGGTTCATGAGGACATAGAAAGCGGCGACAAAGAGGATGGAGAGCAGGATGGCGCGGGGGATGGTGCGCTCGGGACGGCGGACCTCTGCGCCGAGGAACGTGACGTTGTAGTAGCCCCAGTAGCAATAGGTGGCGAGGAGCGTGGCCTGAGCGAGGCCGCCAAGTGAGAGTGCGGTGGAGAGCGCGGGGGCTTGAGGCATGTGCCAGCCGCCCGTGGCGGAGGCGTGCACGAATCCGGAGACGATGACGCCGGTGAGGGCGGCGATGACTCCGGCGAAGAGCACCCAGGCGAGGCGCGTGATGGAACTGAGATTGCGATAGAGGAGCGCGGTGACGAGGAGACACGCGGCGGCGGCGGCGAAGTTGGAGTAGTGGAGCGCGGGGAGAGCGGGGATGGGGGCCGAGTCGAGGTGGGGCCAGAAGACGGCGAGGAAACCGGAGAGACCGATGCAGCCGGAAGCGATGGAGAGCGGCGCGGTGAAGCCGACCTGCCAGACGTAGAGAAAACTGAGCCAGTTGCCGGGGCCTTTGGGGCCGTAGATTTCCTGGAGGAAGGCATAGCTGCCGCCCGCGCGCGGGAAGGCTGCGCCGAGCTCGGCCCAGACGAGACCGTCGGCGATGGCGATGACGGCTCCGAGCACCCACGCCCAGACGGAGAGGTGATAACCCGCGGCGGCGATCACGAGCGGCAAAGTGATGAACGGGCCGACGCCGATCATCTCGAGCATGTTGAAGAGGACGGCGGAGCGGAGGCCGATGCGGCGCTCGAGGGTTGGTGAGTTTGAAGAGGGATGAATCATTGGACGGCTGGTAATCAGCTTACGGTGTGGCGCTGGGCATTGACGAGTTAGAGGGCGTTGGATAAGACTGATTGCGCCCGCAAACGTGTGCATAAAGGAGATTGTGGCGATGCCGGAAAAAGACGGCGGCAAAGCGGGGGGGATGGTGCGGGCCGCGGGCGCGCGCCGCGAGTTGCGCCTGCCGGAGCGGCAGCCTTTGCGGCAACCGTCGCGCCAACCCTCGATTAAGGACATTGCGCGGCTGGCGCGAGTGTCGCACCCGACGGTGTCGCGCGCGCTGCAGAATAGCCCGCTGGTGAATCCAGCGACGGCGGCGAAGATCCGCAAGATCGCCGAGGCCGCGGGGTACAGGCCGAGCGCGGTGGCGCGAGGATTGGTGACGCGGCGGACGAGGACGGTGGGGCTGGTGGTAACGACGGTCGCCGATCCGTTTGCGGGCGAGGTGGCGTGCGGGATCGAGCAGGCGGCCAACGACCACGGGTATGCCGTGTTTCTGGCGAACTCGAACGCGGATGCGGAGTGCGAGCGCAAGATGGTGCAGGCGCTGGCCGAGCGGCGCGTGGACGGGATCATCGTGACATCGTCGCGCGTGGGGTCGGATTATCTGCCGATGCTGGCGGAACTGAATGTACCGATGGTGCTGGTGAACGACCAGTATCCGGGCGAGTTTGTGCACTCGGTGATGATCGCGAACGAGGATGGAAGCCGCGCGGCGACGGAGCATTTGATTGAGCTGGGCCACCGGCGGATTGCGTATGTGGGCGACCGCAGCGGGTACCAGACCGAAACGGAGCGGCTGGAAGGTTACAAGCGGGCACTGGGCGCGGCGGGAATCGGGTTTGCTGCGGAGCTTGCGGTACACGGCGACGGACGGCCCGAGGCGGCGGTGACTGCGATGGATGGACTGCTGAAGCTGGCCGATCCGCCGACGGCGGTGTGCTGCTACAACGACATGACGGCGATGGGAGCGATGAAGGCGATTCGCGGGCGCGGGCTGCGCGTGCCGGAAGATGTGTCGGTGACGGGATTCGACGATCTGTTTTTCGCGGAGTATCTGGAGCCGCCGCTGACCACGGTGCGGCAGACGATGCGGCTGATGGGGCGGATCGCGATGGAGAGCCTGTTCAAGCTGATGTCGGGAGAGGATTCGGTGGCGCAGGTGAAGGTGGAGGCAGAGTTGGTGGTGAGAGGTTCGACAGGGAGAGTAAGAACGAACCCTGGTCCCCAAGTGCAAGGGATCACCACCCCAGCGAGCACAGATCGCTCGCCGGGGACCCCGGGGACCAGGGGCACCCATGCACAGGGTGCGGGGCGACGCCTTGGGTGAAACGGGAGCCAGGAGCGGAGGGCCGACGCCGCTGACGCCGCTGAGCGTCTTCTGCAAGGAGACGCCGATCATTCCGGCGATTCGCAAGCCGGAGCTGGTGGAGCAGGCGATCGCATCGCGCAGCAAGCTGATCTATTTACTCACCGGCGATCCGGACAATGTGGAATCGATGATCCGGAAGATTGTTGCGGCGGAGAAGATTCCGCTGGTGAATCTCGATCTGCTGAATGGATTCTCGCGCGACAAGTATGCGGTGAACTACCTGAAGCGCGTGGGGGCAAGAGGGATTATTTCAACACACCTCGATCCGCTGCGGCACGCGCTGGCGATCGGGCTGTACGGGATTCAGCGGACGTTCCTGCTGGACTCGGGCGCGATGGACACGATTTCGAATCAGTTGAGGAACACGCCGGTTCATGCGCTGGAGATTCTGCCGGCGCTGGTTGCGCCGAAGATGCTGGCGCGAGTGCGGGCGATCTCGGCGGATTTGCCGGTTGTGGGCGGAGGGCTAATCGAGACGATGAAGGAAGTGGAAGAATTGCTGGCGCAGGGATTGAGCGCGGTGTCGACGAGCAACCCGGTGATGTGGATCAAGTAGCGGCGCTATTCGGTGTCGGGGTTGGGGAGGACGATGTCGCGGACGATGGAGTTCATTTCTACGACGGCGGAGATGAACTGGCGGAGGGTGCGGCGCGTTGAACCGAAGGTGTCAAACTCGGCGGGCGTGAGGCCGTTTTCTGTGTAGGCGCGAGCGAAGTCGGGAAACTTGGCGAGTAGCGTGTCGACGATGCGGGGGTCGACGGGGTTGTCAATGCGCGGAATGACTTCGATGTCGCTCTCGTTGTAGCGGCGCTGCCAGGCGCAGGGCGGAGAGATGACGACATCGCCGCCGATGAACTCACTCCAGTGCATGTGATTGCGGAAGGCGGCGCTAAGAAGACGCAGGCGATAGCCGCGGGCTCTGTAGAGTTGATACGCCTTTTTGAAGACGGCGACGCCGGCCTACTCGAGGTAGCCGGGATCGACGGAGAGAGTGTGCTTGTCATGGAGGACCTTGAGCCAGTCGTCGAGGCGGCCGACCATGATGGTGCAGATCGGCCCCATGTTGGAGATATCGAGGCCTTCGGCTTCGCGACGTTTTAGGCCGCGTTCGACGGCCTCGGCGACGGCGATTGCCTGGGGGAGGGTGAAGCTGACGGTGGCGTTGATGCTGATGCCGCGATAAGTGGCTTCTTCAATGGCGGGAAGACCGGCGCGGGTGGCGGCGATTTTGACGATCATGTTGGGCGCGAGCCGGCTGAAATGAACGGCCTGAGCCAGCATCGCTTCAGTGTTGCGGTAGTTGCGCGGGTCGGTTTGGATTGAGAGGCGACCGTTGCGGCCCTTTTCGCGCTCGAAGATGGGGAGAAGCAGGCGCGCGGCCTTGGAGGAGATTTCTTCGACGATGCGCCAGGAGAGTTCGTCTTCATTGATGCTGGGATCACTCGCGGCGAGTTCGAGGATGCGGGGCTTCCAGACGGCGAGCTCCTGTTTCAGGACAGCGACGGCAATGGATGGGTTGCAGGTTGCGCCGACCGCGCCGTGCTCGATTGAGTAAGTGAGATCTTCGATGGAAGCCGAGTCGTTCCACAGACAGGTAGGGGTGGTCTGGGTCATTTTATGGAGCGGGCTCTTGTAGTTGGCCATAAGGCGGCGGAAGGCCTGCATCATCCGGGAGATGCAAACGTGTGCAGAAAAACCCTAGCACCGGACGAAGTTTACGGTCAAGAAATGAAAGAGGGGAGGGAGAAGCGGGAAACATTTTCACAATTGACAGGCCGGGCTATTTTGTAGAGACTCATAAAGGTGCACACGTGTGCATTATCTGCTGTATTTTGTTTGTGACTCGAAGTATCCGGTGCAGGCATACGCCGGAAATCAGAGCGTTGTTTTGACGTTGGTTTCAATTTTTTTCCCTGGAGAAATGATGAGTGATTTGCTGGTCCGGCCGGAGAGATTCCGCGACCGGATTGAGGGTTTTGGATACTACTTTTTAGCTTTTGAGACGCGGAAGCTGGAGGCGGGACGGAAACACAGGGGCGAGACGGCCGGGAGAGAACTGGCGATGGTGGTGCTGGGCGGCGTTTGCTCGGTGACAAGCTCGCGGGGCGATTGGCAGGGGATCGGGCAGCGCAAGACGGTTTTTGACGGGCTGCCGTACACGCTTTATCTGCCGATCGGGACCACGTTTACAGTCAGCGCGGATACGGCGTGCGATTTGGCTTTTTGCTACAGCAAGGCTGAAGAGGAGTACCCGGCGCGGCTGGTGGCGCCAGCGCACGTGGGGATCGAGATTCGCGGCGGTGGAAACGCGACGCGGCAGATCAACTCCATGCTGCCGCCCACTTTTCTGGCGCAGAGGCTGATGGTGGTGGAGGTATTTACGCCGGCAGGCAACTGGTCGAGCTATCCGCCGCACAAGCACGACGTGCACAACCCGCCGGATGAGGTGGATCTCGAAGAGATTTACTACTACCGGATCGAGCGGCCGGAGGGATTCGCGATGCAGAAGGTGTACACCGCGGACCGGCGCATCGACGAGACGATGACGGTGCGCGACGGGGAGCTGGTGCTCGTTCCAGAGGGATACCATCCGGTGGTGGCCGCGCATGGATACAACGTGTATTATCTGAACGCGCTGGCGGGTTCGGCGCGGTCGATGGCCTGCTCGGACGATCCGGATTACGCGTGGGTGAAGAGCGGCTGGAAGGAAAAGGACCGGCGGCTGCCGATGGTGAAGAGATGAGCTTCTAGCCGCTAGCTTCTAGCTGCTAGCTCGTTTTTTGCGGGGACCGGAATCGTTGGTTAACGCTGAGAGCTCGAGACGGGGTGCGGCGGCTCGCTGCTTGGGAGATAGCGCATGAAGACGCGGCGCATGACGATGGCTCAGGCGCTTATCGAGTTCCTGAAGCAGCAGCATGTGGAACGGGATGGCCGCGAGCATGCATTCTTCGCCGGAGTGCTGGGGATCTTCGGGCATGGAAACGTGGCCGGGATTGGCCAGGCGCTGCAACAGAACCCCGACTTTCCTTACATTCTGATGCGCAATGAGCAGGCGGGCGTGCACATGGCCGCAGGGTTTGCCAAGGCGAGCAACCGGCTGCGTACTTTTGCGTGCACATCATCGATCGGCCCGGGCGCGACGAATATGATTACCGGCGCGGCGCTTGCTACCATCAACCGGCTGCCGGTGCTGCTGCTGCCAGGAGATATTTTTGCGCGGCGCAACGTGGCGCCGGTGCTGCAGCAACTGGAGTCGCCGACGACGCAGGATACGGGCGTGAATGACTGCTTCAAGCCGGTGTCGCGCTACTGGGACCGGATCTACCGGCCGGAACAACTGATCACTTCCCTGCCCGAGGCAATGCGCGTGCTGACTTCGCCTTCGGATTGCGGTGCGGTAACGCTGGCGCTGCCGCAGGATGTGCAGACGGAAGCGTTCGACTATCCCGAAGAGCTGTTTCGTAAGAGGGTCTGGCTGATCCGGCGGGGCGAGCCGGATCGGGAGTCGCTGGAGCGCGCGGTGCGGGCGATTCGTGCGGCGGAGCGGCCGCTGATTGTGTGCGGCGGCGGCGTGCTGATGAGTGAAGCGTCGCAGGCGCTGGGCGATTTTGTGGCGCAGACCGGCATTCCGGTGGCGGAGACACAGGCGGGCAAGGGCGCGCTCGCGTGGAATCATGCGCAAGTGGTGGGAGCGATCGGAGCTACGGGGTCGCTGGCGGCAAACCGGCTGGCGGACACGGCCGATGTGGTGATCGGGATCGGGACGCGGTATTCGGATTTCACGACGGCGTCGATGACGGCGTTCCAGAATTCCAATGTGAGGTTCGTGAACATCAACACCGCGGAGTTTGACGCGTACAAAGTGGGCGCGATTCCGGCGGTGGCCGACGCGCGCGTGGCTCTGGAGAAGCTGGGCGCGGCGCTGGGTGGGCACAAGGTGGCTGCGGTGTATGCGGCGGAGGTTGCGAATCTGAAGGCGATTTGGGATGCGGAGGTCGATCGGCTGTTCCATTTGAGCGGGCAGGGTTCGGGCAATGAGGGTAAGCCGGCGCAGAGCGAAGTGATTGGCGCGATGTGGGAGGCGGCGGGCGAGCGTGACGTGCTGCTGTCGGCGGCGGGCAGCCATCCCGGCGATCTGCACAAACTGTGGCGCACGCGCACGCCGAACGGATACCACATGGAGTACGGCTACTCCTGCATGGGGTACGAGATTCCGGGCGCGATGGGAGCGAAGCTGGCCGACCCGAGCCGCGAGGCGTTCGTGTTTCTCGGTGACGGGACGTATTTGATGGCGCCCTCGGAGATTGCGACCAGCGTGCAGGAAGGCGTGAAGATCATCATCGTTCTCGTGGATAACGGCGGGTTCGCGAGCATCGGCAGTTTGAGCCGGTCACTGGGACAGGGCGGGTTCGGAACGCGCTATCGCGTGCGCGACGTAAAGTCGGGCCAGTTGGATGGCGAAACGCTGAAGGTGGACTTTGTGGCTAATGCGCGCAGTTTGGGCGCGCACGCGATAAAAGCGGCCACACTGGATGAATTGAAGGAGGCGCTCAAGGACGCGAAGGCGGCGGATCGCACGACGGTGATCGTGGTGGAGACGGATGTATTGGCGGGCGTGCCCGGCTACGATTCATGGTGGGACGTTGCGGTGGCAGAAGTTGCGGAGATGGAGGGCGTGCGCGAGGCGCGGGTACGCTATGAAGAGGCGCGCAAGCGCGAACGGCATCACTTGTAGGAGCAGCAGAGTTAGCGGAGTTGGATTGGATAACGACGGCGAGTTGGCGTCGCTCACGTGACGTGGCAGGTTAGCGGGTGTAGGGAGCGGATTCCCCGGAGGAGAGAAATTGATGGAGCGGTTGCAGAATTTCATCGAAGGCGAGTGGCGCGGGTCAAGCGCGAGCGAAACGCTGAACGTGATCAATCCGGCGTCGGCGAAGGTGCTGGCGGAGGTTCCGCTGTCGCCGGCGGCGGACGTGAACGCGGCGGTGGAAGTGGCGCAGCGGGCGTTTGTGGAGTGGCGGCGCACGCCGGTGGTGGATCGCGTTCAGCCGCTGTTCCGGCTGAAGACGCTGCTGGAAGAGCATCGTGACGAGCTGGCGCTGTCGATAACTAATGAATGCGGCAAGACGCTGACGGAGAGCAAGGCGGAGATTCTGCGCGCGGTGGAGAACGTGGAAACGGCATGCGGGATGCCGATGATGATGCAAGGGACGAACTGCGAGGACATCGCCGCGGGCATCGATGAACACATGATCCGGCAGCCGCTGGGAGTGGTGGCGGCGATTGTGCCGTTTAATTTTCCGGGGATGATTGCGTTCTGGTTCTTTCCTTACGCGGTTGCGGCGGGAAATTGCTTCCTGCTGAAGCCGTCGGAGCGCGTGCCGATCACTTCGCAAAAACTGTTTGCGCTGATTCAGGCAGCGGGGTTTCCGCCGGGCGTGATGCAACTGGTGAACGGCGGGCGCGAGACGGTGAACGCGATTCTCGATCATCCGGCTATTCGCGCGGTGAGCTTTGTGGGCTCGACAGCGACGGCGAAGTACATTTACAGCCGGGCAGCGGCCACCGGAAAACGCGCGCAGTGCCAGGGTGGCGCGAAGAACCCGGTGGTGGTGATGCCGGACGCGGATATGGAGATGACGACGCGGATTCTGGCCGATTCCGCGTTTGGCTGCGCGGGGCAACGCTGCCTGGCTGCGTCGGTGGCGATTACGGTGGGCGGCGCGCGGCCGAATTTTACCGAGCAGATTGCGGCAGCGGCGAAGAACCGGAAGACGGGTTACGGAGCCGCGCCAGGCGTGGAGATGGGGCCGGTGATTTCAGCGGAGAGCAAGGCGCGGATCGAGGGGTTGATTGCCAAGGGCGAGCAGGCGGGTGCGCGAGTGATCGTGGATGGGCGCGGGAAGAAGGTTCCGGAGTACGAGGACGGATATTTTGTGCTGCCCACGGTGCTCGACGATGTTCCCCCGGATTCGGAGACGGCGCGGACGGAGATTTTTGGGCCGGTGCTGAGCCTGATTCATGCGCAAACCATTGAAGAGGCGATCGCGCTGGTGAATGGGCGCGGCTACGGAAACATGGCGTGCATCTTTACAACAGATGGGGCCAATGCGCGGCGCTTCCGCTACGAAGTGAATGCGGGGAACGTGGGCATCAACGTGGGAGTGGCTGCGCCCATGTCGACTTTTCCGTTCAGCGGGTGGGGCGAGAGCTTCTTCGGCGATCTGCACGCGCAGGCGCATCATGCGGTGGAGTTCTTTACGCAGACCAAGGTTGTGGTGGAACGCTGGCCGAAGGAGTGGAGCCGGAAGTTCTAAGAGCAGCTACTAGCCGTTAGCCATTAGCTATTAGCTTTGGCGCGGGAGGAACGAAGTGTTTCGGGTACCCGCACGAAAAAGCTAAAGGCTAAGAGCTAATGGCAAAGAGCTTGAAGTTGGTAAGGAGAACGTATGAAAGAACTGTTGGTGGGGAATGCGCCGTGCTCATGGGGCACGCTGGAACATCAGGATCAGAGCCAATCGATTCCGTTTAACCAGATGCTGGACGAGCTGGTGGAGACGGGATACACGGGAACAGAACTGGGCGATTGGGGCTACATGCCGACTGACCCCGAGCGGCTAGGCGAGGAGCTGGCCAAGCGCAACAACGTTGTGATGCTGGGAGCGTATGTGCCGGTGGCGATGAAGAATCCGGCGACGCACAAAGAAGGCGCGGCAAGGGCAGTGAAGACGGCAAAGCTGCTGGCGGCCGTGGCGACGACGCAGGCGCCGTACCTGGTGCTGGCCGACGACGCCGGCACCGATGAGGTGCGCACGCAACGCGCGGGGCGCATTCGGCCGATGGATGGCCTGAGCAAGGACGAGTGGAGAGTCTTTGCGCGCGGGGCGGACGATATCGCGCACGCAGTCTTCGATGAGACCGGACTGCGGACGGTGTTTCATCATCATTGCGCGGGATATGTGGAGACGCCGGACGAGATTGCGACGCTCCTCGATATGACGAGCCCGGATCGGCTGGGACTGGTGTTCGACGCCGGCCACTACGTGCACGGCACGGGCGGCGAAGATGGTGACTTGGGTCCGGCGCTGAGGCGCTTCAAGGAGCGCATCTGGTACATCCATCTGAAGGACCTGGAGCCGAATGTTGCGCGCCGGAGCCGCGAAGAGGGGTGGGATTATTTCACGGCGATGCGGAATGGCCTATACCCAGAGCTAGGCAAGGGGTGCATCGACTTCCCTGCCCTGTTGCGCTGGCTGGCCGCGCGCGACTACAAAGGATATGCTCTCGTGGAGCAAGACATCCTGCCCGGAATGGGAACTCCGAAGGAGAGCGCGGCGCGGAGCCGAGAGTATCTGCGGTCGATTGAGGTGAATTTCACGGAGAAGCAGCTACTAGCTTCTAGCTGCTAGCTCGTTTTCGCGGTGGGACGTTTGTTGTCGATAGTCCGAGGCGCGAACGGGGAGCTGGGAACGGACGCCTGAAGACTGTTTTTGTCGAGGGAAAGAATGAGCGGAAAGAAACTGCATTTCGGAATTATCGGGGCGGGGCGCATTGGGAAGGTTCATGCGGAGACGCTGGCGTTCCGATTGCCTGAAGCGGAGATCGTCTGCATTGCCGATGTGAATCGCGAGGCAGCGCAGACATTGGCGGCGCGGTGCGGCATTCCCAAGATGGTTGCGACAGCTGAGGAAGTGATCGGCGATTCCAAGGTTGAGGCTGTGCTGATTTGCACTCCCACTGGCACTCATGCGGATTTGATTGTGCAGGCGGCGAAAGCGGGCAAGCAAATCTTCTGCGAGAAGCCGATCGCGTTCAGCCTGGAGAAGATCGACATGGCGCTGGCAGCGGTGGCGAAGGCCGGCGTAAAACTGCAGATCGGGTTCAACCGGCGGTTCGACTCGAACTTCAGGCGCGTGCGGCAGGCGGTGGCGAAGGGCGAGATCGGCCAACCGTGCCTGATGCACATTATCAGCCGCGATCCCGCGCCGCCGTCGATCTCCTATATTCGCACGTCGGGCGGAATTTTTCTCGACATGATGATTCACGACTTCGATATGGCGCGGTTTTTGATCGGCGACGAAGTGGAGGAGATTTACACCACGGGAGGCGTGATCGCCGAGCCCGAAATCGGGGAGGCAGGGGACCTGGATATGGCGGTGGTGGTTTTGCGCTTCAAGAACGGAACGATTGGCACGATCGACAACAGCCGCAAGGCGGTGTTCGGCTACGACCAGCGCGTAGAGATTCTGGGCACCAAAGGCAAGATCGCGAGCGAAAATCGGTTCCCGAACGAGGTTGTGGTCAGCACTGGCGAGGCCATTTACTGCGACCGGCCCCTGGAGTTTTTTATGGATCGCTATCCGGAGAGCTTTGCGTTGGAGGTCGCGGAGTTTGTGCAGGCGGTGATCGAAAACAAGCCGACGCCAGTGACGGGCGCCGATGGCCGTGTGCCGGTGGTGATGGCGCTGGCGGCGAAGAAATCCTTTGACGAACACAGGCCGGTTAAGCTCGCCGAGGTGTCGGCGTGAAACGGTCGGCGCTGATTTCAATTCTGACTGACGTACACCTTTGGGTGCCAATTGTCGTGCTCATTCTGGGAACTGCGCTGTTGATGACGCTGAGGTGAACGGATGAGCGAAACAACGGCCTCCGCGGCGCCGCGGTCCACTATTTCCTTGCACAAGCTGGGCGTGTTCTGCGGGCTTTCGGCGGCGGTGTGGCTGGGCAGCGCGGAAGCGCCGACGAAGCTGGTGAACGAGGGATTCTCACCGTTCCTGATTTCGATGGGGATGGTGATGGGCGCGTTTGTGGCGCGCTGGACGATTCCCACGATGCTGAAGGGCACGGGATTCGTGTTCGACGATCTGCGCGAAAAACCGCACCTGATGGTGTGGGCGCTGGTGGGCGGAATGCTGTGGGCCGTGGCCAATACGCTGACGATTTTTGCGGTGCGCAACGTGGGCCTAGCGATTGCGTTTCCGCTGTGGAACACGAACAGCCTGGTGGGGCTTTTCTGGGGCTGCCTGCTGTTTAAGGAGCTGCGCGGCTCGCGGGCGAAGGACTGGGCCAAGGTAATCGGCGGCGCGGCGGCGATCGTGAGTGGCGCGGCGGTGCTGGCGGTGGCCACGGCGCAGCAGAATGCGGGCACACCGGGCAAGGCCGCGATCGGAATCATTGCCGCGCTGGGCGCGGGCGTTCTGCTGGGCACGATGTACATTCCCTACCGCAAGGCCTACATCAGCGGCATGAACCCGCTGTCGTTTGTGACGATTTTTACGTTTGGCGAGCTGGGGACGGTGTTTCTGCTGGGATGGATTTTTTACGGCGGCACGGGGCCGCTGCTCGCCGAACTCAATCGCGCACGACCGATGTTGTTCTGGCCGTTCGTGGGCGGATTTTGCTGGGTGATCGGCGACCTGTTTCAAAATTATGCGGCCAAGTATATCGGGATCGGACGAGGGATTCCGCTCTCAAACACCAATCAGCTTTGGGGACTGGCGTGGGGCGCGCTGGTGTTCGGTGAATTTGTGGGACTGACGACTGGCGGAAAGCTGCTGATCCTGACGGGGTCGATCATCATGATCGCCGGCGCTATTTCGATCAGCATGGCTGCGCCGCCGCCCGGGGAGATGGAGAACTGGAATGCGGCGATGCACCGCGAGTGCGACCGCTATGGATTGGATCGGGAGAACGTGGCAGCGGTGGTTGGCGGCAACGATCCGCTGGCCGACAACAAGCATCCGCGGCGGTGGTGGGAGATTCTGATTGTCACGGTTGCGAGCGGGGTCTTCGTGTGGCTCGCGGTGGGCACACGCGCGCAGCACATCTATGTGAACCTGCCGTGGATGATCGTGCTGATTGTAGGCACGATTATTCCGCTGGGGCTGTGCGGAACGCTGCTGTGGAGAAGGACGAGGTTTTCGTAGGCTTGGCGAGTTAGCGTGCGCTGACACGCACTTGGCGAGTTGGCAAGTTGGCGGGTTCCCAGATACACCAGCAATTCAATTGAGCTGAGTTCGCCTGACCCCTTCGCCCACGGCGAAGCCGCAAGGCTAAGACTCTCCGTATCTGATTGACACAGTGTGTGTTAGGTACGTTCTCGCGCGCTCTCGCCAAGCGACATCCCGTCGATCAAATCGAGTCTGCCGCGCACAACAAAGCGCCCGCTTTCGGCGCAATAAACTCCGAAGATTTGCGACTTTGCCAAGGGTCGTGAAGAGTGAACCTTGTCACATCTGGCCGCTCGTGTTGGGGCATAGAATTACGGCGGTGCAAGGAGGACTTTCTGCGGCTTCCGTTTGCGCCCATCAGGCTCGACGCAGAGTTTCCCAGGTGCGGACATGGCGACAGAAATAGAGATTGAGAAAAAGAAGACGATTGGCGACAAGGTTGCGGAGCTGGCGGCGCGGCGCGCAGAACTTGAACTTGGCGGCGGCAAGGAACGGATCGACCGGCAACACGCGTCGGGCAAGCTTTCGGCGCGCGAGCGCGTAGAGCGGCTAGTGGACCGCGGCAGCTTTGAGGAGATCGGGCTGTTTAGCCGGCATCGCGCGACGTACTTCGGCATGGCCGAGAAGGAACTGCCGGCCGATGGCGTGGTGACAGGCTGCGCGACCATCGACGGGCGATTGGTGCATTTGGCGAGCCAGGATTTCACGGTGGCGGGCGGAGCCGCAGGCGAGACGCACTGCAACAAAGTGGCCGAGATGATGGCCATGAGCCAGAAGACGGGAAGTCCGTTCGTCTTTATCAACGACTCGGGCGGGGCGCGGGTGCAGGAGGGGATCGACAGCCTGGCCGGATACGCGCGGGTGTTCTACCGGAACGTGATGCTGTCGGGGACGGTGCCGCAGATTTCGCTGATCTGCGGGCCCTGCGCGGGCGGCGCGGCCTATAGCCCGGCGCTGACAGATTTTGTGATTCAGACCGAGCAGGCGCGGATGTTTATCACCGGACCGCAGGTGATCAAGCAGGTGACGGGCGAAGAGGTGAGCGCCGAGGAGTTGGGCGGGGCGCAGTCGCAGATGCACTACTCGGGCGTGGTACACCTGATTGCGCGCGACGACGTTGAGGCGATCGAGCTTTGCCGGCGACTGCTGAGCTTTCTGCCGGCGAACAATGTCGAGGACCCGCCGCGGCTGCCGTTCAGCGGGCGGATGCGCGCCGACGCGGAGATGAGCGGGACGGTTCCTGTCGATCCGAAGATTGCCTACGACGTTCGCGATGTGATTGTGCGCGTGGTGGACAACCAGGATTTTCTCGAAATTCAACCGGAGTTTGCCGCAAATATTGTGATCGGGTTCGGGCGCTTGCAGGGGCGGCCGGTGGGAATTGTGGCCAATCAGCCATGCGTATTGGCCGGAGCGCTGGACATCGATGCGTCGGACAAGTCTGCGCGGTTCGTTCGATTCTGCAACGCATTCAACATTCCGCTGCTTACTTTCGTGGACGTGCCGGGATTTTTGCCGGGCGTGGAGCAGGAGCGTGGAGGGATCATCCGGCACGGGGCCAAGCTGCTGTTCGCCTACTCGGCGGCAACCGTTCCGAAGATCACCGTCGTTCTGCGCAAAGCGTATGGCGGAGCGTACATTGCGATGTGCTCGAAGGGGCTGGGGGCGGACCGCGTAGTGGCCTGGCCCACAGCGGAGATTGCGGTGATGGGGGCCGAGGGCGCGGCGGAGATCGTGTTCCGCAGGGAGATTGATGCGGCCGAGGACAAAGCGGCCCGGCGCAAGGAATTGGTAGACGAGTACCGTGAGACATTTTCGAATCCGTATGTGGCGGCAGGCCGGCGGCTGGTGGACGACATTATTGAGCCAGCAGAAACGCGGCGATACGTGGCGCGGGCATTGGAATCGCTACACGGAAAGCGCGAATTGCGGCCGCAGAAGAAACATGGATTGATTCCGCTGTAGAAGGAGGCGGAGCGTGAAAGTTCAGTGGACGGAATGGTTGGCGGTGACGGCGCTGGTGGGTGCGACGTGCGCGGCGGTTGATGCGGGATTGATGGCGGGATTGATGCGCGCGATGCGGCGAGCCGTGGCAGAGAAGCAACAGGAGACGGAACGGCAGTTGAGCGCGATGGCCACGACCGTGAAGGCACTGCAGACACGAGTGGCAGAGCTTGGCCGACTGAACGCGGCGCTCGTACAGAAGGGTGAGGGCGCAGCAACCTCCATTACGACGGAGAACGAAGGCGGACAGATACAAGAATCACCCGAGCCGGAGATTGTCGCGGTGCTGACGGCGGCGGCGAGCACGTTTCTCGGCAAGAAAGCAAACGTTCGCTCGGCGCAGTTGGCGCCAGCGGAGCGGAGTAGCGCGGGCGCCTGGGCACAGCAGGGACGCGCGTTTGTGCAGACTTCGCATAACCCGCGTTCGAAAGGCTGAGCGCGGCACCAGGATTTGAAGGAAAGGAAGCGGCAGGTTGAAGCTTCAGATCACGATCGACGGTAAGACGTACGAGGTTGACGTCGAGGTTCTGGAAGACGAGGAGAGCGCGCCGGCTCCGAACTACGCCTGGCACCATGCGACGCACGCAAACAACAGCCATGCGGCCGGGTCACACGCGCAGGATCAGTCGGCCGGGTGGGACGGCGAGGGAAAGATTTGCCACAGCCCGGTGATGGGTTTGGTGATCAAGGTGAACGTGAAACCGGGACAGACCGTGGAAGCCGGCGAGCTGGTTCTGGTTCTGGAAGCGATGAAGATGGAGACGAACGTGGCCGCGCCGCGCGCAGCAACTGTAAAGAGCGTCCACGTAGCGGCGGGTGATCCAGCGAAACTGAACCAGGTGTTGCTTGAGCTTGAATAAAAGCGCGCGAGACGGGTTTGCCGGCGACAGAGCAAGGGGACGCGATGGGCGATGCGCAGGAGGGATTGAAGCGGGTTCCCGGGATCCGATTCGTGGATCACGTGGCGATCGCGGTGAAGCAGGGCGAGCTGGAGGCCCAAGTAAGAGCGTACGAGAGCCTCGGCTTCAAAGAGATTCACCGCGAGGAAGTGCGGGGCGGGGACCAGGTGCGCGAGGCGCTACTGCAGATTGGCGAAGGACCAAATCTGATTCAGCTGCTGGAGCCGCTATCTCCTGATTCGCCGGTGCAGAAGCTCATCGAGAGAAACGGCGGACGTGGCGGGTTGGCACATGTGGCCTTTCGCGTGGAGAACGCAAAGCGCGCCTTCGACGCGATGCAGGCTGACGGTTTTCAACTGATTGACAAGGCTCCGCGCAAGGGCTCGCGGGGTACGACGGTGTTCTTTGTGCATCCGAAGTCGCGGACCGAGGGAGCATTCGGGTTTCTCATCGAGATGGTGGAAGACCCCGAGGGCAGGTGAGAGAAGGCAGCGATGGATCATTTGCTTGAGGAGTTTCCCGAGGTCAGCACGGCGGAGTGGGAGTCGGCGATTGCGCGGGACCTGAAGGGCGCCGACTATGAGAAACGGCTGATCTGGCACAGCGAAGAAGGACTCGCGGTGAAGCCGTATTATCGCGCCGAAGATCTGAAGGATCTGGCCCGAATGGATGCGGCGCCGGGAGCGTTTCCTTACCGGCGCGGCACGCGCACGACGGGCGATTGGCAGATTCGCGAAGAGATTGACGCGGCGGATGTGAAGGGCGCGAATCGCGCGGCGTTGGCCGCAGTTGCCGCCGGGGCCGAGGGAATTACATTCAGCGGGCTTTTGATTGAGCGCGCGGATGAATTGGACGCGCTTCTTGCGAATCTCGATGAAATTCCCGTTCATTTCGAGCGCGCTGACGAACGATTGTTGGGGTTGCTGATCGGCTGGCTCGGCAATGGGCGGAGCGCGGCGCGAGTTTCAAGCGGATGCGACGCGACGGCGAGCGTCGACTTTGCGGCGAGGGTGATCGGCGACGCGCCGGACGGATTTGTTCCGTTCACGATTCATGGCGAGGCATTCGAGGAAGCCGGAGGGACGGCGGTAGAAGAAGTTGGATTCACTCTGGCGGCCGGGGTTGATTTTCTCGCTGCGATCGAGGAGCGCGGCGTGGAAGCGGAGCGCGCGACAGCGGCGCTTGAGTTCAGCTTCGCCATGGGATCGAAAACCTTTTTTCAGATTGCCAAGCTGCGCGCCTTCCGCATGGTGTGGGCGCGAGCGATCGAGAGCTTTGGCGGAACGCACTCGGGATCCCGGGCCCGCATTGCGGCGCACACTTCGCGCTGGAATAAGACAATCTACGATCCGCATGTGAATATTCTGCGCGCCACGACAGAAGCGATGGCGGCAGTGCTGGGCGGCGCGGACTCGGTGACGATTGCGCCGTTTGACGCATGCTACAAACAGCCGGACGAGGCGAGCCGCAGGCTGGCGCGCAATACGCAGCTCCTGCTGAAGCATGAGGCGTGGATGGGCCGCGTGGCCGATGCGGGAGGCGGGTCGTACTTTATTGAAGAGCTGACAGACTTTCTGGCGCGCGAGGGCTGGAAGCGCATGCAGGAGATCGAGACGCGCGGCGGCTACAGGAAGGCGCAAGCAGGAGGGCTGATCGCGCGGACGCTGGGACGCTCGATGGCTGCGAGAGAAAAGGCAGTCGCGCTGCGCCGGCGCGTGCTGGTGGGAACAAATCAATTCGCGAATCCGGCGGAGCGGGCGTTGGGCCGAGTAGAGGCCGCGCGAATGAGGGAGACGAGGCGCGGAGCACAACCGTATGAGGAGATGCGCCTGCGCACCGAGCGGCACGCGGCCCTGACGGGCTTGACGCCACGAGTATTGCTCGCGGAGATTGGCGACGTGAAGATGCGCACAGCGCGTTCGACTTTCGCGGCGAACTTTTTTGCCTGCGCGAGATTCGAGACGGTGACGCGGCGATTCAGAAAGGCAGCGGAGATTGCCGCGGCGGAAGAAGATCTGATTGTGCTATGCAGCGCCAACGCGGAATACGCCGCGATTACCAAGGAGCTGATGGCGAAGCTGAAGGAGCTGGGCCAAACGACGCCGGTGATTGTGGCGGGAACCCCCGAAGACGCCGAAAAGCTTGTGGCGATGGGGATTGCGGATTTTGTACACGTACGCAGCAATCATGTGGAAGTGTTGACGAAGTGGCAGGAACGAATGGGGATCAAAAGCTGACGATGCGACCTGATTTTACAAAGATTGATTGGAAACCGACGGCGGTGGAAGCATCGGCGCACGGAGCCGACGAGTGGATCTCGCCGGAACGCATTGAGCTAAAGAGTTTTTACACACGGAACGACTTGGCGGGCCTCGAGCACCTGAATTACGCGGCCGGCATTCCACCTTATTTGCGCGGGCCATACGCGACGATGTATGCGATGCGGCCGTGGACGATCCGGCAGTATGCGGGGTTCTCGACCGCGGAGGAGTCGAACGCGTTCTATCGCCGCAACCTGGCGGCCGGGCAGCGCGGGCTCTCGGTAGCCTTCGATTTGGCCACGCACCGCGGCTACGACTCCGATCATGAGCGCGTGGCGGGCGACGTGGGCAAGGCGGGCGTGGCCGTCGATTCGATTCTTGACATGAAGACGCTGTTCCACCGCATTCCGCTGGACCAGATGTCGGTTTCAATGACCATGAACGGCGCGGTTTTGCCGATCATGGCGTTCTATATTGTTGCCGCGGAAGAACAGGGCGTGCCACCAGAGGCACTGAGCGGAACCATCCAGAACGACATTCTGAAGGAGTTCATGGTCCGCAACACGTACATCTATCCGCCTGCGGGATCGATGCGCATTATCGGCGATATTTTCCGCTACTGCGCGGCGAAGATGCCGAAATTCAACTGCATCAGCGTTAGCGGATACCACATGCAGGAAGCTGGGGCGACGGCCGACCTGGAGCTGGCCTACACGCTGGCCGACGGATTAGAGTACCTGCGCGCCGGCGTTGGCGCGGGGCTGGACGTGGATGAGTTTGCGCCGCGGATTTCGTTTTTCTGGGGCGTGGGCATGAACCATTTTATGGAGATTGCGAAGATGAGGGCGGCGCGGATGATTTGGGCAAAGCTGGTAAAGGGCTTCGGCGCAAAGAATCCGAAATCGCTGGCGCTGCGCGCGCACTCGCAGACTTCGGGATGGAGCTTGACCGCGCAGGATCCTTATAACAACGTGGTGCGCACGTGCGTCGAGGCGCTGGCCGCGGCATTTGGGGGAACGCAATCGCTGCACACGAACGGACTCGACGAGGCGCTGGGCCTGCCAACAGATTTCTCGGCGCGGATAGCGCGCAATACACAGCACTACCTGCAACTGGAGACGGGGATTACGCATGTGGTAGACCCGTGGGCGGGATCGTATTATGTGGAGCGGCTGACGCACGAGCTGATGCACAAGGCCTGGGGCCTGATCGAGGAGATTGAGCGGCTGGGTGGAATGGCGAAGGCGATTGAGACGGGCGTGCCAAAGATGCGCATCGAAGAAGCGGCCGCGCGCAGGCAAGCGGGCATCGATGCGGGGCGAGACGTGATTGTCGGCGTGAACGCGTACCCAGCGCCCGAAGAACCGAAGATTCCCGTACTCGACATCGACAACGACGCGGTGCGGACGGCACAGGTGAAACGCCTGGAGCAGTTGAAGCGCAAGCGCGATGCGAGCGCGGTGCGAAAGGCGCTGGAGAAGCTGGAGCGTTCGGCGAAAACCGGCGACGGAAATCTGCTGGAATGCGCGGTGGAAGTGGCGCGCAAACGAGCAACGCTGGGCGAGATTTCGATGGCTCTCGAAAACGTGTGGGGGCGCTACGAGGCGACGACGCGCACTATCGCCGGCGTGTACCTAGCGGAAAGCGCCAATGGAGAGGAATTCAAGAAAGCGCGACGAATGGTGGAAGAGTTCGAGCGCGAAGAAGGACGGCGGCCACGCCTTCTGGTGGCGAAGATGGGCCAGGATGGGCACGATCGCGGGGCGAAAGTGATTGCGACGGCTTTCGCGGACATCGGATTCGATGTGGACGTGGGACCACTTTTCCAAACGCCACGCGAGGTGGCGCGATTTGCCATGGACAGCGATGTGCACGTGGTGGGCGTGTCAAGCCTGGCCGCGGGCCACAAGACACTTGTGCCGCAACTGATTGATGAGCTGCGCACGCTGAGCCGGGACGACATTCTGGTGGTTGTGGGCGGCGTGATTCCGCCGCAGGACTACCGGTTCCTTTATGACGCGGGTGTGGCGGGGATCTACGGGCCGGGCACGGTGATTCCGATGGCGGCACAAAAGATTCTGGAGATGCTGTGCGCCGCTGTGATCGGTTAGGTGGATGAGATGAGAAGCGCGCTGCACGAATTGCCGGGATGCGGAACGCCGGAAACGCCGAAGCCGGCAAGAAGGCCTCGCCCGCTGTCGCGCGAAGAGTACCGCGACGGAATTCTGCGCGGCGACCGCATTGTGCTGGCGCGCGCGGTAACGCTGATCGAAAGCGCCCGCGAGGAGGATCGCGAGGCGGCTGAGCAGATTGTGGAAGATTGTCTGCCTGCCGCGGCGGGCGATTCGATTCGCGTGGGGATTACGGGCGTGCCTGGCGCAGGCAAGAGCAGCTTGATTGAGGCACTGGGCGGATTTCTGATCGCGGAAAAAAAAGAGAAAGTTGCGGTACTGGCGATCGACCCCAGCAGCCAGATTTCAGGCGGAAGCATTCTGGGCGACAAGACGCGGATGCCTACGCTGGCCGCGAGCGAGATGGCATTCATCCGGCCGTCGCCTTCGCGCGGAATGGCTGGCGGCGTGGCGCAGCGGACGCGGGAGGCGATGCTGCTGTGCGAGGCGGCGGGATACCGGAACATTCTGGTGGAGACGGTCGGCGTAGGGCAGTCAGAGACGGCAGTGCACGAGATGGTGGATTTTTTTCTGCTGATCACGCTGGCCGGGGCGGGCGATGAGTTGCAGGGAATCAAGCGCGGCGTGATGGAGCTGGCCGACCTGGTGGCGGTGAACAAGGCCGATGGAGAGAACGGGGCCGCGGCGGAGCGCGCACGCGCCGAGGCTCAGAACGCGCTGCACTTTTTTCCGGCGTCTGGGTCGGGATGGATGCCGCGCGCGGTGACCTGTTCGGCACTCACGGGCGCGGGAATCAGCGATTTATGGGCGCTCGTGCTTGAGTATGCAGCGCTGACGCGAGGCAACGGCTGGTTTGCCGCGAGCCGACGCGAGCAACAACGGCGATGGATGCACGAAATGATCGATCAGTCTCTGCAGCAGCGATTCCTGGCCCATGGGGCAGTACGCGACCGCATGGAGGCACTTGAGCGCGACGTTGTGGAGGGGCGGACGACGTCGTTTCGCGCGGCGCGGACGCTGCTTGCTGCCTATTCTGAGCCCGAGCGCTCCTGAAGACAGGCGATCACTTCATCCAGCGCGGACTGCCACGTTGGAAGCTCGAGACCGAAGCGGGCATGAAGCTTGGCATTCGACAGGACGGAGTTACGAGGGCGCGCGGCTGGGGTGGGATAGTCCTTTGTGCCGATCGGAATCAGCTCCGGCACTTTCACGCCGAGACGCTCGGACGCGCGGGCGAAGATGGCCTGAGCGAATCCGAACCAGGAGACGGAGCCCGAGCAAGTCATGTGGTAAAGGCCGGACCAGTCTTGTGGCGAGCCAAAGCGGCCAGCCAACACACCTGTGACAATCGCGTGCGTTGCGCGGGCCAGTTCGATGGAGGTTGTTGGCGCACCGACTTGGTCGTCAACAATGGAGAGCCGGTCGCGCTCACGCGCCAAGCGGAGCATGGTGAGCAGGAAATTGTTGCCGTGCGGCCCGTAAACCCAACTGGTGCGAAAGATGAGATGGCGCGCGCGGGAGTTCTGGACGGCCTGCTCGCCGGCCAGCTTACTGGCGCCGTAAACGCTGAGCGGCGCTGGTGAATCGTCTTCCGTCCATGGTTCCTGCTTGCGACCGTCGAAGACGTAATCCGTGGAATAGTGGACGAGGAGGGCGTTGCGTTCGGCTGCTTCCTCGGCAAGGACGCGAGGAGCGAGGGCGTTGATGGCGTGGGCAACGGCCATCTCCGACTCGGCGCGATCGACGGCGGTGTAGGCGGCGGCGTTGAGAATCACGTCGGGCGCGGAGCGGCGGACGAGGTCGCGCGTCTGATCGGGATCGGCGAGATCGACGGACTCGCGATCGACAGCGACGATGGGACCGACCGGGGCGAAAAGACGTTCGAGCTCGCGACCGAGCTGACCAGCATTGCCGACGATGAGAATCCGGGGCTTCCCCGATGGATTTGCGGCGGGAGTTTGGATGGGCGTGTCCGTCATACGAGAGAGCTCCGAAAAACGCGGGAGTGCACTTCCCGCATTCTAATTGGCGAAGCCGGAAGGTGAATCGTCCAGAGCGCGAACCGATTGGCGCGGTTGGGCCGCCCTTGGTTCGCGCTGCAGCGCGATTCCCGTACAATTTAAGGCAGGAGTGTTTCCGCGAAGCGACGAGTCTACTGCGATGCCAATGCCACCACGCCTCTGCTGCCTGAGGTGATGGAGGCGATGCGCCCGTACTGGATGGAGGAGTTTGGGAACGCTTCGTCGATTCATTTGCAAGGGCAGAAGGCACGCACGGCCGTGGACCATGCCCGGGAGACGCTGGCACGATTTTTCCATTGCCGCGAGGCGGAGGTGGTGTTCAACTCCGGCGGCACTGAGGGCGACAACACAGCGATCTTTGGGCTGCTGCGTCCGGGCGATCACTTCATCACGACGTCGATTGAGCACTCGGCGGTGTTGCGCGCGGCCGACCGGGTGGCGGAACGCGGCGTCGAGGTCACATTTGTCGCGCCTAGCGCAAACGGACTGATCGATCCCGAAAGAATTCGGCAGGCGATGCGGCCTGCGACGAGGCTGGGCGATTCCCGCAGGACCCTGGTCAGCGTGATGCTGGCAAATAATGAGACAGGCGTCGTGCAGCCGGTGGAAGAGATCGGCAGCATCGCCGCGGAGGCCAAGGCCTTCTTCCACATCGACGCGGTGCAGGGCGCCGGTAAGGTTGCGTTCGACGTGCGACGGTTCGGATGCCACCTGTGCTCAATCAGCGCGCACAAGATACACGGGCCGAAGGGCGTGGGCGCGATGTACGTGCGGCGCGGAACGCCGCTGGAGCCGTTGATTGTGGGCGGGAGCCACGAGCGGCGCCAGCGCGCGGGGACGGAGAATGTGCCGGGTATCGTCGGACTGGGCAAGGCCGTGGAACTGGCGATGGAGAGCCTTGAGGATGGGACGATGGAGCGCATTGCAGGGCTGCGCGACCGGCTGGAGGCGGGGATTCTCGCAATTTCCGGGACCGACGTGAATGGCGCGGGCGCGCCGCGCGCAGGGAACACGACGAACATTCACTTCGAGCATTTGGAGGGAGAGGCGCTGGTGATCGCGCTGGATTTGAAGGGCGTTGCCGTGAGCGGAGGGTCGGCGTGCCATTCGGGATCGACGGAACCGAGCCACGTTCTGATGGCGATGGGACTGGACAAGAACGCGGCGCGGGCGAGCTTGCGGTTCAGTCTGCTGAAGACGGCGACGGATGAAGATGTGGACCATGTGTTGCGCGTGGTTCCGGAGGCGGTGGATCGGCTTCGCGCGCTCGCACCGCTGGAGGCCAGCACACTAAGCTAAGTGTTCCTTTCTGTTATGGAGTAAGGCCAAATGGCTAGAGCAAGCAAGGTAGTTGCCACCGCCATCATTGCTGCGACGATCTTCGGCGTTGTTGCGGTTTTGCTTTTTATTGGATATGCGAAGTTGAATGATCGCAGTCCGAATCCACTGACCTATTTAACTTGCACAACGGAAGTGCGAGAGGAGTCTAGTATTTTTGCGGGAGGCGAGTTCAGCGTCGAGTATTCGAACTGCGACGGAATTGCCAAAGACGAGGCGATACGAGTTTATGCATCGCGGCCAATCGCCGGAGGATTACTTACCAAGAGGACGGTGCTTTTCTGGTACGATCCTGGGAATTATGATGAGGCGCTCCCCACAATTACGGCGCCTCAGCCGGGACACATTCTGATTGCAGTTCCTCGAGTCTCCTCCATCGAGATGCGAAAGAGCGAGTGGAACGGCCATCAGATCGACTACAAAATTGGACACGTCGAATACCCCTGATCCGTCAGGCGTTGAGGACATCGAATCACGAGGGAGGGGTCAAATTGCCGCAGAACGACACAATTGCGGTGGCGATGTCCGGAGGGGTGGACTCCTCGACGGCGGCGGCGATTCTCGCTCGTGAGGGCGACGGCTCCGGCGTTTCGCGCAACACGGTGGTTGGGCTGACCCTGCAGCTTTGGGATCAGACGCGGCTGGCGGGCAAGCATGGCATTCCCGATACGCCGAAGGCGGGGCGCTGCTGTTCCTTGGATGACGTTTACGATGCGCGGCGCGTGGCCGAGCACTTGGGGATTCCGTATTACGTGGTGAACCAGGAGGAGCGGTTCGAGCGCGACGTGGTGCGGCCGTTTGTCGATGAGTATCTTGCCGGACGCACGCCGATTCCCTGCTCTCTCTGCAATAACCACATCAAGTTCGATCAACTGCTGAAGACGGCGCGGAGCATTGGGGCGGAGCGAATCGCGACGGGCCATTACGCGGTGAACGAGTTCGACAAGAAGCGCGGGCGATGGATTATGAAGCGGCCCGCGGATCTGGCCAAGGACCAGACATATTTTCTGTTCGGGCTGACGCAGGAGCAGCTTGCGCACACGCTGTTTCCGCTTGGGCACATGACCAAGCCGGAGGTGCGCGGGGTAGCGCGGAAGCATGGGTTGATGCTGGCGGAAAAGCCGGATTCGCAGGAGATCTGCTTTGTGCCGGGCGGCGATTACAAGCAGTTCATCACGGCGTATCTCGAGGAGCAGGGCGAGGCGACGTCCGAGTCGGCGGGCGAGCTCGTCGCGGCGAACGGCGAGGTGATCGGGCGACACGCGGGCATCCACAACTTTACCGTGGGGCAGCGCAAGGGATTGGGCGTGGCGAGTCGAGTTCAGAGCGGGGCTCCGCTTTACGTGCTCAACATCGATCCGGCGAGTCATCGGGTGACGGTGGGCGCTGACGCCGAGTTGGCGACGCGCACACTGCACGCGCGGCAACTGAACTGGATCAGCATTGCGGAGCTGACGGAGCCGATGCGGGTGCGCGCGAAGATCCGGCACCGGCACGAGCCTGCGTGGGCTACGCTGGAGCCGGGCGGCGGCGACGAGATTATCGCTACATTTGATGAGCCGCAGCGCGCGGTGACGCCGGGCCAGGCCGCGGTCTTCTACGACGGCGATGAAGTGGTGGGCGGGGGCTGGATCGTTTGAGGCCCAGCAGGCATCGCAGCTGTGGTTGAGATGCGAGGGCTTGCGAACAAGTGCGGGCCCGGAGGCCCGCACGACAGCCGGCGAGACGCCGGCGCTACAAACAAGAGACCGGCGTTACTTAGGCCGCGGCATGTCGAAGCGGTCGTGGGTGCGGACGTAGGTTGGACCGCCCATGCGGCCGATTGCATTCAACTTGTCGGGATCAATTTTGTAGCCGTCGAGCAAAGAATCGAGCACGTGAAATCGCAGGACCTCGCCGAGCACGAGAATGCCGCCTCCGGGCCTGTCGCTGACGGGCACGATCTGGAACAGGCGGCACTCCATTTGAGCCTTGCTCTCGGCTACGCGCGGCGGCTTGACGAGATCGCTGGCGATCGGGGTGAGGCCTGACAGCTGAAACTCGTCCACCTCGGGCGCAACCTCAGCCGAGGTCATGTTCATTTGCGCAGCGAGCTCCTCAGAGACGATGTTGACGACGAACTGGCCGGTGGCCCTGACGTTTTCAAGCGTGTCCTTATACGGACGCGGGCCGGAACGGACCGATGTGGAGAAGCAAACGACGGGCGGATTGGAGCCGCAGGCGGTGAAGTAGCTGAAGGGGGCCAGATTTCTGACGCCGGCCGCATCGACGGTGGAGACGAAAGCGATGGGCCGCGGCACAATCATGCCGATCATGAGCTTGTAAATATCGTTGGCCGCGATCTGGGCAGGATCAAGCGCGCGCATTCGTCAAACCTATATCGATCGGCTGCCTGAGGGGCGCAAGCGAGGCCTAGACAAACATGTCGTGATCGCTCGACCGCGAATCGGGATGTGAACCAGACTCGGGCACTCCGCTGCGCAGCGATTCGACAACTGCTTTCACGGAGGCCAATATCGCCGAGAATTGGCGGATGGGCTTGTTGACGGCATCGGTCATGAAGTGGCCGGTGCGGTCGAGAGTGTCGAGAACGTGAGACAGCATCGCGTCGAGGCGCGTGGCCTGGATGCGCGCGCGCGCAATCATCTCGTTGGCCGCGGATTGCACATCGGCGGTCTGCACGCGCAGGGAATGGGTGAGGGCGGCCAAGTCGTCGGTGGTCTGTTCAATCTTCGGGGCCAGGCGCGTGACCAGCACGCGGGTATTGTCGATGAGCGGAGTCACCGAGGATTGGAACGCGTCGAACTTTTCATCCGCAGTACGGGCCGCCTTCCGCACGACCAAGAAAGCGGCGAACATAACGATCGCCTGGGCCAGCATGGCCAAGGCGATCAATGCGATCAAGGCGAGCTCAACGGTTTGATGGTCTAGATTTGACATTGTGACGATCTCGCGCAGGAACTTTGCTGACCTGCGAATAACTGCTGGAGCACGCTCCCTTCGCTAAGGCAGCGGCTCTTGTCCCGGAGCACGCGCGGGCGGCGGGTTCGATCACGCTCGCGTTCAGCACCGGAAGGGGTGACAAGAATTGAGGCCGGCAGGGGCCGGGTGAGTACGGCCGGATCTCAATACTCGTGCGTTTCGGGCTCACCGCTCGCCGATTTGTACGCCGTGCGGCCAGCGTCGACGGCCGCGGAGACACGAGTCGTCTGATCGGCTACCAGATTCTTGCCGCGCTCGACAAACTCTTCCCACTGTGCCCGTCCGCGATCGACGTATTCGCCAACCTGTTCCTTGCCGCGATCGACAAATGCATTGACCTGCTCCTTGCCGCGATCGACGATGGCGCTGACGTTCTCCGCAGCCTCGCGCGTACGCGCACGGAGGTACTCCGCGCTCTCACGGGCTCCCGAGGCGATGTCCTCGCGCGTTTCCTTGCCGCTCTTCGGCGCATAAAGAATGCCGACAAGAGCGCCGACACCTAATCCGGCCAAAAACCAAGCCAAACCGTAAGACTTGCTATCTTCTGCCATGACAAAACCTCCTCGTTGCACTGCGCTTAACGAATGCCTGAGACTACCAAACCTGTCCAGTTTACCGCAAACCGGCCCGGTGCCGCTGATTCACCGCGCTGTAAAGGTGTGGATCATTCGCCGCAGGCGCAAGAATGGACAAAAAGTTCGGCGAAATGGAGGGCCTGGCGAGAGGACAACTGCGCGATCTGCTCGCGGCAACTGAAACCGTCGGCGAGGATGATGGTGGCCGGGCCGGCGGATTGAACTGCGGGCAGCAGGCCCTGGTTGGCGATGGTTTTGGAGATCTCGAATTTGCCGGCTTCGAAGCCGAAGGGGCCGGCCATTCCGCAGCAGCCAGCCTGGATGGACTCGACTGTGGCGCCGGCTTTGCGGAGCAGCGCGATTTCGCTGGCCGGACCGCCGAAGACGGCCTTGTGATGGCAGTGGCCGTGAATGAGGATGTGCGCGCCTTGAAGGCGGCCGGCGGCAAATTCGGGCGCGCGATCAGCGAGCCAGTCAGGGAGCAGCCAGACTTGCCGGCTCAAGAACCGGGCGCGCGGATCATTCGGGAAGAGCTCCGGCAGTTCATCTTTGAAGACGCTGGCGCAGCTCGGCTCGAGGAAGATGAAGGGCATGCCAGCCTCAATTTGCGGAGCCATGCGGTCGAGGATGCGCGAGAGATAGGAGCGGGCCGCGCCGAGAAGACCGAAGTCGTAGAGCGGGCGACCGCAGCAGATGTGGCCGCGCGGGACTTCGACCTGAAATCCGGCTTGAGTGAGGACGGCTTCGGCGGCGGAAAGCGATTGCGGGTGATAGTAGTTGTTCCATGTGTCGGTCCACAGCACCACCACCTGCGGTGGGGCAGACTTTTGGACTGGATTGGTGGGAGCTCTTAAGGATTTCCGCGCGGCTGATCGGGACTTTTGAAAGCTCATGGCCGCGAGGCGAGGCAACTTACGTTCGCGGGCTACGCCGGCGATGCGCTTGACGAGGGGGCTCAAGAGCGGGCCGGTCAAGATCGCATTGGTGAGGGACGGGGCGAGCGCGCCGTAGCGGGCAAGGCGGTCGGCGAATCCGAAGATGTAGTGGTGGAGCGGGTGCAGGCGGCCATTGTAGCGCTGTGCGAGAAACTCCGACTTGTAGGCGGCCATATCCACCTGGACTGGACATTCGGATTTGCAGGCCTTGCAACTCAAGCAGAGGTCGAGGGCTTCGTCGACGGCGCGGCTTTGAAAGCCTTCGTCGCGGAGGGCTCCGACGAGCATCTCCGACAACAGATGAGCGCGGCCGCGAGTGGAGTGCTGCTCCTCGCCGGTGGCGCGGTAACTGGGACACATTACGCCGCCTTCCGTGTTGCGGCACGCGCCGACGCCGACGCACCGCTCGGTGGCGCGTTCGAATGAGCCGTTGTCCATTGCAAATGCTAAATGTGTCTCCCTGGTCTCCGAGTGCGAGGGATCACCACCCCACGGACGTGGACCTGTCAGTGGGGACCCCGGACCAGGGGCACCCACATGCGCGGCCGGTACGGATGGGGCACCCACTGTTAGTGGGTGGCGCAGGTTTTCCGTGGGGTCGTAGACACGCACGGCGTCTGAAAGCTTGCCGGGATTCATTCGGTTGTCCGGGTCCCAGAGCGCTTTGAATTCGCGGAAGGCATCGATGAGCTCTGGCCCAAACATTTTCGGAAGCAGAGCGGCGCGCGCCTGACCGTCGCCGTGCTCGCCGGAGAGCGAACCGCCGAAGGAGAGCACGACTTCAGCGGCGCGCTCGATGAACTCGCGGAAGATGCGAATGCCCTCGGTGCTGCGAAAGTCGAAGTTGATGCGGGTGTGCACGCAGCCCTGCCCATAGTGGCCGTAAAGCGGGCTGCGGAAGCCGTACTCTGCCATGAGCCGGCTGATGGCGCGCAGATAGTCGCCGAGGCGCCCGGGCGGAACGGCCGCGTCCTCCCAACCTTCCCAGCGATCGGGCTCGCCGGGCACGAAGACCATTGCGCCAAGCGCGGATTCGCGCACGTGCCACACTGCCGCGGCCTCGTCGGGCGCGCAGATGTGAGCGACCGGCGGCGACGGCCACGACTGCGATGCGTGCGCTAGATCGTCGGCTTTGGCGCTGGCTTCTTCAGCGGACCATGCGCCCATTTCGACGAGCAAGAAGCCTACCCCGGGGGGAAGCTGGTCGAGTTCGCGCAGCGCGAGGCCCTTGCGGCGCATGAAGTCGATCAGTAGAAAATCGAAGCCTTCAAGCCCGATGGGCTTGTGCTCGAGGGCGAGCGGGACCGCGTCGGCGGAGAGGAAGGGATCGTTGAAGGCAAGCACGGTGAGCACGCGGAAGGGCGGGCTGGCGGTGAGGTTCAGAGTGGCGGAGACGACGTTGGCGCAGGTGCCCTCAGAGCCGACCAGCGCGCGTGCGACATTGAATCTGTTTTCGGGCAGGAGCTCGTCGAGGTTGTAGCCGGAGACGCGGCGCGGAATGCGAGGAAACTTTTCGCGGACGAGGGAGGCATAGCGGTCACGGATGCGCGCGAGGCCGGAGTAGATTTGACCGACGCGGCCGCCGGTGCGGATGAGAGAGTTGAGGCGCTCGGGCGGAGTGGCACCGACGGTCATTCGCGTGCCGTCGTAGAGGACGATGTCGAGCGATTCGACGTTGTCAACGACTTTGCCGCCGAGCAGGCCATGGACGCCGCAACTGTTGTTGCCGATCATGCCGCCGAGGGTGCAGCGGGAATGCGTGGCTGGATCGGGGGCGTAGGTGAGGTGGTGGAGCTCGGCGGCGTCGCGAAGGCGATCGAGAACGATGCCGGGTTCAACGCGGGCAGTTTTTGCGTCGGGATCAATCGAAGAGAGCGCGTTCATGTGACGCGAGTAGTCAAAGACGACGGCTACGTTGACACACTGGCCGGCGAGGCTGGTACCCGCGCCGCGCGGAAGAACGGCAGCGCCCGTGGCGTGGCAGACGGCCAGGGCGGCCTCAACGTCGGCCGCGTCGCGCGGAAAAATGACGCCGATCGGAAGCTGGCGGTAGTTCGATGCATCGGAAGCATAAAGCGCGCGCGAGCCAAGATCGAAGCGCACCTCGCCGCGAAGCGATTTCTTCAGCAGGGCCTCAAGCTCACGGTGAGCCGAGAATTGCTCATGGGCGAGCGGTGTGGGATTGGAGAGGATGGCAAACGTGGAAGAGCTCACGCTGAAATGGTAGCGCACGCAAGGATCTACTCAGGTTTGGCCGGGGCGTACTGCAAGGAACAATGGCCAGAGCGGGCGCTTAACATGCGAGATCGGCGCGGTTATCTCGACGGCCATTCTTCGACAACGACGCCGAGGTCGTTGAGCTGACGGATGACGGCTTCGACGTTGCGGCGGACCCTGGGGCGATCTTTGGGTGCGGCGGAGGGAGATTCGGCGACAGCAATCACGCGGCCATAGGGCCACGCGCCTTCAGGAATGGCGGCCACAGCGGAGTCGAGGTCGGAGAGGCGCAAGTCGAGCTCCTGGCGGCGCGCGGCAACGGGGCGAAGCATAGTTCCCTGCCCCACCGGGCTGGGGTTCGCGTCGGACATGATGATGCGCAGGCCGATTGTGTCGGCACCAACCGAGAGAAACGGATTGACCCATTGCGCCGGGTCGTGGACATCGATGTAGAGGCTCTTGGTGGGCAGCGCAATCTGGTCGAGCTCGGCGCGCTCCTGATCGCGCTCGGTAGCCGCTTGCTGCGCCTTGTGCTCGGCTTTCTCAGCGTCCTTTGCCACTCCCGCCACCGCCTGCACTTCCCTGTGGCAAGCAGCGATTGCCAAAGCGGGAAGCAGGACCAGGGCCAACATTCTTATGTGGCGGTTGTGCGGAATCACGAGATCAAGGATAGCAGGGCGGTGGAGAGACAGCGATCAGTGGTCAGGAACCGGGGATCAGGGGTCAGCCATTCATGGTGCATAGGACGGATTGCAGGAAACACAACCGCAGTCGATCATGCCGCGGTGTGTCACCCGCGAACATGAAAATCCAGCCAAAGCGCATCCATGTTCTGGCGAGGACGCCCGCACGACAGCCGGCGAGGACGCCGGCGCTACTCCTGGATCGGAATTATCAGGGCAAACCCTTCGCTCGGCTTGATGATAGTGCGAATGGATTCCAGTTATTGGCCGATGACGCTGCGCGCGATGGAGTCGAGGATACCGTTGAGGAAGTTGATCGACTCAGTGGCGCAGTAGCAGCGGCCGATTTCAAGCGCCTCGTTGATGACCACAGGGAATGGCGTGGATTTGACGCCGACGAGTTCGGCCACGGCCATGCGCAGCAGATTGCGATCGACGGCGGCCATCCGCTCAAGCCGCCAGTGCGCCGAGTGCTCGGCGATGAGGCCGTCGATTTTGGCCTGCTGTGCCTGCGCAACCTGGAAAAGTTCCTCGGCAAAATCGCGCACTTCGGGTTCGACGGGATCGCCAGCCTTCCAGAACGTGGCCTGGACTTCGTCGGGAGTCTGGTGACCGATGTCCGCCTGATACAGCATCTGCATGGCGAGCTCGCGGGACTTGCGGCGATGGCGCGAGGTCAAGCGGGGCCGCCTTGTTCAATCTTCCTGCGCAGGCTCACCATCTCGATGGCTGCGGTGGCGGCCTCAAATCCTTTGTTGCCGCCCTTGATGCCGGCGCGGTCGAGCGCCTGCTCGAGGGTTTCGCAGGTGAGCACACCAAAAGTGTGCGGCACGCCGGTCTCCTGCTGGGATTGGCCGATGCCGCGGGCGACCTCGTTGTAGATGGCTTCATAGTGGGCGGTTTCACCACGCAACAGGCAGCCGAGGGTGACGACAGCATCAACGTGACCGCCTGCGGCGCAAGTGCGAGCCGCGCCGGCAATCTCCCATGCGCCGGGGACGCGTACGACCTGAATATCGGAACGGCCGGCGCCGCTGCGCAGGAGCGCGTCCAGAGCGCCGTCGAGGAGACGGTCGGTCACGACGGCGTTCCAGCGGGCGACTACGACGGCGAATTTCATTCCGACGGCAGACAGATCGCCTTCGAGGGCGACAGGCTTTCCCTTCACGGGATCGGTCCAGGCCCAGAAGCTGAAACGGAAACCAGGCTCCGGCTCGACGGTGAAGAGGCGCGAGCACCAATGCGTCTCAGCGATGGGTGAAAGTTGAGAGACCGCCGCGTCGCCGGACTGGCCCGGAAATGGATGGGCGCGGAGCCAAGCTTCGGCGGCCTGGTGGACGGAGTCGAGCGAGGTGACTTCGACGAGGATATCGGCGGTGGATGGAAACTTTCCATCGACGAACTCAAGATTGCCAAGCGGAGCGAGAAACGAAGCGCCGCGTGATCCTTCCTCCTGCCAGCCCTTGCCAGGCGCGAAGCCCAGCGCGGCAAAGAAGCCCGCCAGCCGGTCGTAGGCCGCCGCGCTGCCTGCAGGTCGCAGAAAGGAGATTCCCTTGATCATGAGTCGATTCTAAATCGCAGGGACGCTGGGTTACGTGACCGAGCGCGGCTTGACCGTAATGACCGTCGCGGGAACGACGGTGGATGGGCCAGGGGCCGTCGGATAGAGACAGCCGGCATCGTTGCCGCCCGCAGAGACTGGGGTGCACGCCGGCAAACCGGGGCTCAACTGCTGCGAATCGGTGGGTGGCGAAGTGAGGCTGAGGCTGGCCGGAATGCCGATCAAGTGAATTTCGTTGTCGCCCGCAGTGGAGACGAACAAGATTGAATGGTCGGGCGAGAATGTGCCCGTGAGCGGCGCGGTGGGCGGTGTAGCAGACGTGCTGCCGGCAAAGGTCACATAGCCGACGGGTCCGAGGCCGCTCAGCTGGGGCAGATAGAAAGGAAGCTCGGCAGCGGTTGTGGAAGTGCCAGGCGTCGAGTAGGTGACGAAGGCTATGGGCGCGGCCGTGGTGGTGGAAGCCGTGGTGGGCGCCGTGCCGGTGACGACCTGATTGACCGCGGTCGCGCCGGTGACGCCGGTCAGGTTGACCGCGCCGTTGAGCACGGAATTGGTGGAGAGCGGCGAGAGTGTCTGCGTCGTGCCGGATGCGGTTTCAGGACATTCAGCAGCGGGATAGGCCAGTGTTGGCGGAATGCTCACGCCGATGTCATCGAGCGTGATGCTCGAGCCCGCAAGCGACGCTCCGATCATGTGAGCCCCGTCGCTGGTGGCACCGAGCACGCTGGTGGAAATGCCGTTGAGGATGGTATTGGTGCCGTTCGGGTCGCTCTGGGGATAGAACTGAATGGTGCCGTTGCTGCCGACTGTGCCGGAAGGGCACCACGTGTGCGCAACGGTTGGATTGCCGGCGAGATAAGCGCCCAAACCGGGAACGGTGATGGCCAGATTCTGCGAGCCGCCGGAGCCGCTCAGGTCATAGGTGCTCCAGCCGGAGTTGAGGTCGTGTACATAGAGGGTATTCGTGTGATTAGCGCCGAGGGCCGCGCTATCGACGATATAGAGAGTATTCGAATCCTGCGTCCATGCGGCAGCGGCTCCCAGACCGCCGAAGGTGGAGACGATGCTGCCAGAGGTAGAGGTGTTGTACAGGTAAAAGAGACCGCGCACCTGATCATTGATGAGCAAGTAGTTGCCATTCGGAGAAACTGCGAGGACCACGCCGGGAACCGACGGGTCCTGCCTGCTGAGGGCGTTGTTGGAGGTGGAGTAAACCATCAGTTCGTGGAGCGAGCCGAAATAGAGTGCGGTTCCCGCCTGGTCCATGACCATGGAGTTGGGCACGTAGGGCATGCGCGCCGTTGAGCCAGGCGTGCCGGTAAGCAGCTCGACTGAAGCAAAGTATTGCGACTGGTTTGGCGCCGCGAACCAAACAAAGTCGCTGGTAGTGCCGGGAACAATGACGTCGACAGGGTTGGACGCGATGGACAATCCGGTCCCGCTCAAACCAAGCTCGTTAATGGGAGCAGGATTGCATCCCGGCGGTTTGCAGAGGGCGGTTATCGTAGCGACGCCGGGGAAACTTGGAGAGATGGAGCTGGACCCTGCGATATCGATCGGGTTGGTGGACTCGTATTCCAGCGAAAGGCCGGAGATGGATTGGCCCCGGGAATCGGTCACCGTGGTTGTGAGGTTTTGCGAAACGCCCTGTGTGAATATACCCTTCGTGCTTCCGTTGGCCAAAGCAAGAGTGATCGATTTCGGCGGACAGGTGGAAAAGTATCCGGCCGAGGAGGCGGTTTGCGCGATTGTCGCGGTGATCACGGTGGTGCCCGGTTGCTGCGCGGTGATGACATTGGTGGCGGCATTAATGGTAGCCACAGCAGAATTTCCGGTGGCAAAGTTGAGCGTTCCGATGGAGGCGGAGCACTCGGGGAGCGTGTTGGACCCCGGAGCGCAGAGGAGAGTCTGCGTTCCATTGGAGCTGTAGAACGCCTGCGCGTCGAGGAGGGCCTGCTGGTTCTGCGAGTAGCAACCCTGGGGCGCAGAGCCAGAGGCCGGAGTGGTGACGAGGTTAATGCTGGAGATGGGGGCGTGGATGTAGACGGTGACAGGATTGGATGTGACCGAGTCGGCCGTAGCCGTGATGTAGGCGATGGCGTACGGCAAGCCCTTCGTCGAAGGCAGAGGATTGGGGTAGTTGCAGTAGGTGTAGTCGGCGATGCCGCCGCCGCTGTTGCGGTTCCAGGTGCCGGCGCAGATGCCGCCATTTGGCGCGATGTCGACCAGTTGATTGTTGGAGGTGCCGTAGCTGATTGAGGATCCGGCGATTGATGCCTGGTCGCCCTTGCAAGTGGTGGCCTGCGGCGCCTGAATCGCGGTGGTCTGTCCATAGGCCAGCGAAATGCCGGCGATCTCCGGCTGCAGGGTGAGGGTGGTCACCTGGGTAAGGGTTGGCCCGTACCCGAGGCCGTTGCAATAATTGCCCGCTGGATTGCGCACGCAGCCGGAGATGGATATTCCGGCCGGTAAGGCCAGTCCAAGCAAACAAACAAGCGTTAAGAACCGCCGCATGAATCCTCCCCGTCCCGCCTTAAAGCCGCGGAACGGATTTCAAAAAAAGACACGAAAAGAAGAATGAGCGATCACCGCACCTGCCGAAGCCCATGGCCGGAGCGCCAGTTGACGAGGGCCGGGTGAGTCGCACCGCGGCAGCGGGTTCCCAGCAGCACACTGCCGGATGCGGCCGGAAGGACGAAACGCATACTGAAGACTCCAAGAAAAAAGTGTAACAGGATGGGCCTGCTTCTGGCGTGGATTGGGCCGCGAGTCAGGTCTCTTCCCAATAGACTTGCGCGGAGGCGGATGGGGAGCGCAGAGGCAGGGAAAGAGCGAACAAGGGAAAGAGGGACCAGGGAGTTAAGGGACTACGGGACTGAGGGGCTAAGGGAGCGAGGGAGCGAGGGAGTAGGTGAACGGTCCCCTCTTTCAGGGCATGTAGCGGGCGAACCAATCGACGGCGCGCCGCAGCACGTCGCGGCGGTCGGCGGGATTGGAGAAGCCGTGGCCTTCGTCGGGGTAGACGACTAACTGAGCAGGAATGTGTAGATCGCGCAGCGCATGCCAGAACTCGAAAGACTGCGGCGCGGGACATTCGCCGTCGCGGTCTCCGACGACAGTGAGGGTTGGAGTTCTCGCCTGTTTGATGAAGGTGATGGCGGAGCTCTTCGCGTAAATCGCGGGGTCGTCATAAACGGAAGCGCCGAAGTAGGGAATCATCCACTGATCGATGGAGTTTTCGCCGTAGTAGGAAAGCCAATCGGAGATGCCCGCTCCGGCGACTGCGGCGCGGAAGCGATGAGTCTGGGTGACGGCGAACATGGACATGAAACCGCCGTAGCTCCAGCCGGCAATGCCGACGCGATTGGGATCGACGGGGTATTTGGAGAGGACTGTATCGACGCCGGCAAGAATGTCGCGGAGGTCGCCGTATCCGAATTCCTTGCGATTGGCTTGGGTGAAGGCCTCGCCTTGACCGTAGCTGCCACGGGGATTGGGCATAAGAACAAAGTAGCCGAGCGTGGAAAAAGCGGTGGCACTGAAGCCGCCGGCGCCTCCGTTCCAGCGCGATGTGACCGAAGAGGCTGGGCCGCCGTGGACTTCGACGAGAAGCGGATATTTCTTTGCCGGATCGTAGTGCGCGGGCAACAAGAGCCAGCCTTGAATCTGGAAACCATCGTTTTTCCATGAGAGCGAAACGGAATCGCCCCAGGACGGCTTGACGCCGTCGTTGGAGTGAGAGAGCTGGAAGAGGCGCGCAGAGTCGGCCGAGTGGACAGACGGATCCTGTTTGGCGCGGGCGGCGAAGATTTCGGGCGGGGTGTTGAATGAGCTGGCCAGGAATACGAAGAGGGAGCGATTGGCGGAAACGGAGAGGCTGGGATCGAATTGGCCCGAACCGACGTCGCCGGGAATGGTGAAGACGGGGCCATTGGCGAAGGTGGATGCCGCGCCGGTTTCCGGAATCTGCAGACGAACGAGCTGAGAGTCTCCGCCAGCGAGCTCGCTGACGTAGATGCCATCGTTGCCGTCCCACGTGAGCCATTGGGCAGAGGCGGGGCGGTTGGGCGTGAGATCGATTGGCAGGGCTCCGGTGGGGGGTTGGCCGTTGGTGGAGGACTGACCACTAACAGCGGAGACAAGCCAGATGTCACCGCCGACGACGCCCTGATCGCTCATGAGGCCGGCGATGAAGGCGATCGTTTTGCCGTCGGGCGACCAGCGGGGAACGGCGATCTGAAGGCCGTGGAGCGGGCCGGAGACGTCGGCGGGAGAAAGGATGGCGCTGGGTTTTGAGGTCATGCTATCCCAGGTCCCCAAGTGCGAGGGACCTGGGGCACCCAGATCCGTAGGCGATTCGGATGGCGCACCCGGAGGTTTGGCAATCTCGGCTGCGGCGACGGGTTGCGTGTAGAGCTTGGCGACCCACCAGTTGTTTTCGCCGGGAGGGTCGGCGGCGACGTAGGCGAGGGATTTGGAATCGGGCGACCAATCGAACTCGAAAACGTGGAGGCTCGGAGGCGTGACAGTGGTGGGGACGGCGGGCTGGGAAGCGTCGGCCGGGACGAGAGCCACGCGCTGAATCTCGACGTGATCTTCTCCGATGACGCCGGCGGGCGGTGTTTCGGCGGCGAGCGCGCCAGAGGGGCGTGTTGCGCCTTCGACGTAGAGAAACGCGATGCTCATTCCGTCGGGCGAGAAAGCCGGCGCGTCGACGTAGCCGTGGAGTTCGGTGAGGCGGACGGCGGATTTGCCATCGAGATGGGAGACGAATAGATCGGGCTGGGTGGGTTGGTCGGGGGGATCGTCACAATCGGAGAGGAAGGCGATGGCGGCGGAGTCGGGCGACCAGATGAGATTGGAGGCGTTGCAGGACTGGCCGGGCGCTGCGGCGGTGACGGGCTGGCTCTGGACGAGATTGTCGAGATCGCCAAAACCGTTCAGCGGGGCGACACGAATCTGGCCAGCTTCAATCCAGGCAAGGCGCTTGGCATCGGGCGAAATGGCGACCTGAGTGAGGGTGCGGGCGCGATTCTGGCTGGAGAGAATTTCGTCGAGCTGTGCCGGCGGTGGAACGACTGTGGTTTGGGCGGGGGAGGCGGATTGAGCGTGATTGAGGGAAGCCGCGCAGAGAGCGATAAGAACGGCAGCGCAATGGAAGCTGCGTGACGATCGGAACATAGAGGAATGCTAACAGCAACGCTGCGGAGCTATCGGGGTTGGCGGAGTTCGCGAATTGGCAAGTTGGCAAGTTGGCCGAGTGGCCGCATATAAGACAAGAGTAGCGATGTTGAGGAATTATGGACTGCACCCCCAAAGTGAGACAGATAATATTTTGTCAAATGCCCGGAGGGCGAGAATTTGGCTAAGTGATTGAAAACATGCAGAAGATTCAGGCACCAATATAGTTGACTAACCAAGGAAATGTTGATATTCTAGTTCTGTCATGAGCGAACAGAACCGAACACTCACAGAAGCGATCCGATTCTTTGCTGACCGTCAACACTGCATTGATACCGTCGCCGCAATGCGCTGGATAGGCGGAAAACCAGTCTGCCCGAACTGCGGCAAGATGGATCACTATTGGCTTGCGACACAGGCGCGGTGGAAGTGCAAAGCCTGCGCGAAGCAATTCAGCGTCAAAGTCGGCACCGTCTTTGAGGATAGTCCCTTGTCCCTCGACAAATGGCTTATCGCGCTTTGGATGCTAGTGAATTGCAAGAATGGCATCAGTTCGTATGAGGTCGCGTCCACCGTCGGCGTTACACAGAAATCAGCGTGGTTCATGCTCCAGAGGCTCCGCAAAGTTTTGCAGGATTCCAGCAATACAAAACTGGACGGAACAATTGAAGTGGACGAGTCATTCATCGGCGGAAAATCCCGCAACATGCACAGGAAGAGAAGCAACAAAGTCATGGCTCGCGCGAACAAGGGAAAGACTGTGGTTATCGGTTTGTTGGAGCGCGGCGGTCAGGTTCGTACTGCGGTCATTCCAGATCGGCAAAAGCCGCTTGTACAGGGCATTGTCAGAGAGAACGTTGAAACAGGCGCGGAGGTCATCACCGATGAATTCGGCGGCTACTTGGGGCTCGATACCGACTATGCCCACAACGTCATCAATCACGCGGTCCAGTATGTTCAAGGCCATGTCCATACGAACGGATTGGAGAATTTCTGGAGCCTTGTGAAACGGTCACTTGGCGGTACCTATGTCAGCGTTGCTCCATTCCACTTGTTCCGGTATCTGGACGAACAAGCGTTTCGTTGGACGTGGCGTTCTACCAAAAAGCGCAAACTTTCCAACATGGAGCGTTTCGCTATTGCCTTATCGCAGATCGCGGGAAAGCGGCTCACCTTCGCTGAGGTCACCGGACAGGTGTCAGGGGCCGGAGTCTAGTGCAAAAAGAAGGCAGTTGCGGGGGCCAACTCGCAAAGGCTATCGTAGAGTTACGTTTAGGCTTATTTCGGCTTGCGAGCTAATCGCGCCTGAAGGTCGGAATGGGGAATCGAAAGAACCTTCTTGAGAGCGTTGGCGAACGCTCGATTCTCGCTAGGCGAGGAAGAAGGTTCTACAGCTAATCTTGGCCCACAACGTACCGTTCGCTTCTTCGTGGGGGTGACGGTATCGCTTACCGGGTGCCTCTTGGCTCGGATCTCTTTCGATGCCTTTAAAATCTCGCGTTTCGCGTTCGGCTTGGCGCTGGTAGAGTTCCCGCTCATCCGCATCAAACCTCTGCTTAGGTGACGTTCGCCTAGGCGGATTTTAACACGTCCGCCGGAAAGGTGGATGTGCATACCCTAGCGACACCTGCTATTATCCCCGGCAACCGGACTTCCATTGAACGGTGCCCCGCGAAAATGCTCAAATCTATCAAAATTACTGGCTATCGTGGCTTCTCTGAGTTCGAGATGAGCAATCTCGGGCGTGTGAATCTCCTGGTTGGAAAGAACAACAGCGGCAAGACCTCAGCCCTCGAAGGGCTATATCTCCTCGCATCGCGTGGAACCCCATACTCTCTTTGGAGTGTATTGTGGCGGCGTGGCGAGAGGCTGGCAGAGCGAAACCCTGAAAACTATCCACAGACTGCGGTCTGTCATCTCTTCCATGGACATGAAGCTCCAATGGGGTCAAAGTTTTCGTTCTCTGCGCAGAATGACACGCCCACTCGACAACTGACGTTTTCTATCGGGGGAATATCAGACGACAAGCAGAGGAAGGAAATCACTCGCGGTGGAATCCCTGTGCCGGTACGTTTAGGACTGCATATCAAGGGAACTCCGCCCTCCGTCATCGATGTGATTCCGCTGAGCCGCGCTGGAGGTATGTCATCTGACACCCTCGATGCAGGACGGAGGCGTCCACCAAGTACCTCTGTAGACGATGATGAAATGCCAACTAAATTTATTACAACCGAATCTGTGAGTAGCGATGATCTTGTAGCCGTGTGGGATCGTATTACGTTGACTCCGTATGAGGAGCGGGTTCACACAGCAATCAGGCTATTAGAGCCGGATATTGAAAGAATTGCTCCGCAGGCATCGCGTTCGCCGTACTACGCAAGCTCCGATCGCGGCGGATTTCTAATTAAGATGAAGGACGTGGAAGTTCCTATTCCCATCGGATCAATGGGTGATGGGATGTGGCGAATTATGGCGATGGCTATATCGCTAGCCCAGTGTAAGGATGGGGTTTTGCTGGTTGACGAGATTGACACGGGCCTTCATTATTCAGTGATGACTGATATGTGGAAGATGATCTATGGCGCGGCTGCCGAACTTAACGTTCAGGTTTTTGCGTCTACTCATAGCAATGATTGCGTAAGAAGTCTGGCTGAGTTTTGTTTTGCGGACAGTTCCGCAGCTCAAGAAGTGACTTTACAGAGGATCGAACAGGGAGCCAAGAAGTCCGTTCCCTATTCTTCAAAGGAAATCGAAATATCGGCAGCAAAGGATATAGAGGTCCGATAATCGTGAGGAATACGCGCAATCCAAACCAAATGATCGTTGAGGGATGGGATGATGCGCACTCGGTTGTCGGTCTAATGAAGCATCATGTGGACTGGCCACGGGAGGAGCACTTGTGGCCGGTCCACATTCATATGGGAAATGGCGCTGAAGAAATCTTGAAAGACGGAGTTCTAACCACATATCTACGTGGAAGCACAGTCAAGATATTTGGAGTCATGCTCGATGCTGACGCAAAACCTGGCGGCAGGTATGATTCGATACGCAATCTCTGCGCAGCGATTTTCCCTAACCTTCCAAAGAATCTAGCTAAAGACGGAATTGTCGTTGAGAATTCCGCTGGGCAGCGATTCGGCGTCTGGATAATGCCCGACAATGCTACAGAAGGATGCTTAGAGAACTTCCTCAAACTCTTGGTTCCAGTCGAGTGCAAGCCGGTCTGGGATCATGCGGAAGACTCGTTAAAGAACGCCAAGAGGCTCGGTTGTAATCTCGCTGGAAACGACTTCGTAAAAGCTGTTCTTTATACTTGGCTCGCTTGGCAAGAGACTCCGGGCCAGTCGCCAGGAATCGCGTTGACTAAGAAAGTTCTGGACCCTACCAATCCGGCAGCAACTTCGTTTGTGGATTGGTTTAGGAAGCTCTATCAACTTCAGCAGAAGACCCTTCTGTTTCCTTAGCGGGAGGTGGCGTGACCGCCGTCACACCGCACCGCATTTACGTGGGATAAGGTGCCCGAAGTATCACCTTTCCTCTGATCTGACACGAAGCCTCTCGGCACCGAGGGGCTTTCGTGCGTTCGGCCTATCCAGTGGTACCATTGTGGACCAATGAGAAAGATGGCAATCGCGGTGCTCTTGTCATGTGCCGTGGGCACCGCGTGGGGCCAAGCACAGCCAACTCAACCCATTCCCGCGCCACAAGCTCCGCGCCCTGATCCCGGCCAGTTTTGGAGAGATGCTACGGTCGCTCTGGGACAGGTGGTTCAGGTTGGAGGGCAGAGTAAATTCGTAGTGAACGGAACTGGGGTTTTCGTTGCCTTAGATAATAAGCACGGCTGTATTCTCACCGCGCGCCACATGCTGGTTGATCCTCCCACTGGAATGGTGACACGATTTTTGTGGATGCGCATTTCTACGGAGCATGGCGAAGAACAAGAACCCATTCCTCTCACATTGTTCGATTCGCTAGGCAGAAACCTATGGGTCGCATTGCCGGATAATGATCTTGCTGTGATACCTATGCCAACTGCTGGATTGGTCGGAAAGAGTATTGCTGCGGTCTTCATCAAGGATTTTGTGAGCGATCCGGAGGACGTTTTTCAAGGGGCGCAGATTCTTGTTTTGGGATTCCCGCAGGTATTTAGAAATCCAGACCAAACCAACCCTTACTCGACCTTGCCAATCGCACGAACTGGAATTGTTGCATGGACTGACCCAGCGGACCCTCTAGGAAAGCCATTCCTCGTAGATGCGAATCTCTATGGCGGCAATAGCGGGGGGCCAGTGTTCCGCGTGAGAAACGGCTTCGATAAGTATGGAAACTTCAACTTGGGTACAGGGGGTCTTGAGTTCATTGGCATTGTTTCCCAAGGCCCAACCACTCCTGCACCCGTCATCGCGGGAAACGGATTTGTTACTCAACCCAACCCTCAAACTGGAGTTCCAGACAATGAATACGCGATTGTTCCCTACGTAGGAGGCATCGGAGTTGTCGAGCCAGCCTCTAAGGCTCGCCAGCTTTTGGAACAAGTGTTCGCGCAAATTCTGGCTCATCCGGTCGATGGAACTCCACAGGCTCCTAAATAGGCTTGGTTAGCCTTGTATATTATTGCCAAGATTCATGGGGGCGAAGTTTGCAGGTAATTAATGCGGTTTGGAGTAAGCTGAAAGCATTCGTACAGAAATGATTCTGACTGACGGAGAAGCTGAGAGGCTTTTCCGATCTTCTTCGGGCCATCACCGCGGAACGCGCGGGTACGAGGAAAGAAGAAGAGAGCAAAGGGGCGACTCGGCGGGCGAGTTGCCCCTTTTCCTTTTCCGCGGCACAGGAAGGACCGTGGATGGGTGGCCGGAATGGTGGAGCAATGAGAAAGAGCAAATTGGGGCAGAAGAGGCATGAAACGAAGGACAAGGTGGTGACGATGCCGCGGACGGACGGCGGCGAAGACGCGGAGGCGGGTGCAGACAGCGACGAGAAGGCCACGGCGGAAAAGCCGGGCGAAGGGAAGGCGACGGTGAAAGAAAACAAGGAGCAGATAGCCGGTTCACTGGTGACGCGCACCGTAGGCGGCGACATGCACTGCGCAGCGATGATGGTGTCGCTGATGGAGAAGAAGAAAGACGGCGAAGACGACGATGATTGGGACGGGCCTGGTCTGGCGGACATTCTGGTACCGAGCCAGTTGTGGAGAGGGAAGGCCGCGGCAAAGCAGACGGAGAATGGCGAAGAGGAGGAGACGGAGGCGGCGTGAGAAAGCAGCTTTTAGCTTTTAGCTTTTAGCTTTTGGCCTTTGGCTCTTGGCTTGGAACAAACTGTTGATGGTGGCTAGGCTTTTTGATTTGCTGTTTGTTGAAAGGTTAGAGCGGTTCCGCAGTTGTTGAAGCCGTTTCCGGCTTCGGTGCAGGGTGGATTTTACTTCGACCCTACAGGCGAAGACCAGTCCGTGGGGACCCCGGTTAAGGGAAGATCCACACAGCGGCGTTGGATTCAGGACACAGTAACCGCGGAACCACTGTGGGGCAGACCGATCCGCTGCGGTCGGCCCCAGCGAATTGAGTTTGCGAATTGCAGTGAGAAGAAGGATGCGATGGGAATGAAGCTCATGAAGGACGAATGGTTGCGGATGGTGCGCGGAATTGCGGTGTGCGCGCTGGCGATTGTGCTGGCGGCGACGGCGATGGCGCAGGCAGTGAGCACGACGACGGTGCAGGGGACGGTGTATCTGGCGAACGGTCAGCCGGGCGCAGGGACACTGGCGATCAACTGGCCGTCGTTCACGACCGCAGCGGGCCAGGCGGTGGCTGCGGACACGACGACGGTGACCATTGGGCCGGACGGATTTGTGAGCGTAAACCTCGCGCCGAATGTGGGCGCGACGCCTGCGGGAGAGTACTACACGGCCGTGTACTACATGAGCGACGGGACAACGAGCACGCAGTACTGGGTGGTTCCGGCCGCGGCGCAGGCCAGCCTGGCGCAAGTGCAGGCGAAGGTGATGCCGGCGGCGCAGGCGGTGCAGGCGGTGAGCAAAGCGTATGTGGACCAGGCGATTGCGCAGGCGAGCCAGAGCAGCGGGCTGACAGCAACAGGCGGAACGCTGACCGGACCACTGTATTTGAGCAGCGATCCGACGCAACCACTGCAAGCCGCGGACAAGCATTACGTGGATACGCAGGTGGCCACAGCGGTGCCACTGGCGGGCGGAAACATGACGGGCGCGCTGACCACGCCCGCGATGAACGGAGTGCAGGCTCCGGCGGCAGCGAGTGCACAGACAACGCTGCAAGCAGCGATGAATGCCGCGGGAGCAAATGGGGCGATGGAGATTCCGCCGACGTACGCGGGGAAAGATACATTCACGAACGCGAGCGGCGTGAAAGTGACGGATCTGCGCACGACGGGCGCGCAACAGGCGGAGCGCAGCGTGAAGGAGTTTGGCGCGGTATGCGACGGCGTGACCGACGATACGAACGCCCTGCAGGCGGCGCTGAGCTACGCGAGCGGGCACGGCGTGGCGCTGACGATTCCGCAAGGGACGTGCAAGACGCGGACACTTAGCTGGCGCGGGGAATCTGTTGGAGGATTAGGCAAGCAGGTGTCGGCGCTGATGGGATTTCCGGGGCAGGACGTGCTGGAGAGCGGGCCGGACGCAACGAACATATTGAGCTACACGCGGGTGCACGATCTGACGATTTATGTGGACCAGAGCGCGGATGTGTCGTGCTCGCCGGCTGAGGGGCGCGCGGCGGCGGGAAGCTGCCAGCAGAACCGGCCGATGGAAGCGAACTCAATTTTTTCGCCGGGCGGAAACGGATTGACAGGAGCGGTGGGAACGGGCGGGGCATGGAACATCGGCAACTGCGCGATCGCGATGCAGGCTGGGACAGGCGCGGGGGGCAATGGGCTGCGCGAGGCGGAGATTGAGAACGTGGAGATTGCGGCGACGGGCGTGGATCCGATGGCGGCCCAGTACCCGGGCGCGCACTCGACGCACACGTGCGGCATTTATCTGGCGCAGTGGCCGCAGTGGAGCGAGTTCCGGAACATCGACATTCGGGGGATGAACACGGGCGTGGCAATTCCGGCGCTGCCGATGACGGCGCCGGCAGGGTTGAATGCGGATTCGAACCGTTGGCAAAACCTGACGATCCAGGCAACGCATGGGTTTACGGCGGCCGCGGGATCGAACAATGTGCTGGATAACGTGGTGGCGCTGGCGGGGAATTCTTCAGCGACCGGCGAGCCGCCGACGGGCCTGGTGCTGGACCTGGACGGAAGCGGGCAAAATCCGCCGCAAACTCCGCAACCGGGATGGACGGTACGGAACGCGGTTGTGGTTCCAGCATGGAACGCGGTGCAGCCGGCGTTGGCGGTGACGACGGCGGGAGGCGCAGTGACGGCGGTGACGGTGGGCAGCGAGCAAGGCCTGGGATGGGACCCGTACGGAGCGAGCGTGCCGATTGCGTTCAGCGGGTTGTGTTCGGCGCAGGCAACCGCGGGTGTGAATGCAAACGGGGCGATTTCAGGCGTGAATGTCACGCAGGGCGGAGTGGGCTGCTCGTCGACAACAACCGCGAGCCTGAACGCGGCGGGGACGTGGGATACGGCGGCGCCGGTGAACCTGATCGGCGGGCAGAATATGACGTTCTTTGCCGGAAATCTGCTGAAGGGCAACGGCGGATACACGGTGTGGAACGCGGGGAACTCGGCGAGCTACGGAACACAACTGGACGGCGGAGGCGGGACGCTGCCGGGCGGCGGCAGTTATGCAGCGCTGGCAGGAAGCGGACGAGTTGGGTCAGCATTTCAAGTGGACCAATTCCCGGGCGCGGACATTGGAGCGAAGATCCAGGCTTGCGTAAACGCCGTGAATGCGAGCTACGGCGGAACATGCGACGCGCGGAACTTCACGGGCAATCTTACGATGGGATCGAATTTGACGATCTCGGCGGGGAATGTGGCGATTCTGCTGCCGTGCGCGACGATCACGACGGCAAACCAGATTGTTGTGACGGCGGGAGCGCGGAACGTGTCGTTTCGCGGGTGCGCTCTGCGCGGCGGAACGCAGGCCAGCGGGAGCACGGGCGGAACGGCGTTGGCCTACACGGGATCGAGCGCAATGGTGCAGGTAGGCGACGCGACTTATGCGATGGACACACCGGGCTTCCACATGGACGACGTAGTCATCAACACGACGGGAGCCACCAGCGCGACAGCACAGGGATTGGTTGCGTTCCGGACGCAGGAGATGGACTTAGACAGCTTGTATTTCCTCGGTAACTCAAACCAGACGGGCATGACTCTGGACGGAACAGGGAATTATACGGGTGGAACGTTTCTTGACAACCAACTTAGTGGCTTTAAGACGGCTGTGAACGCGATCGGACACCAGGCTACAAATCCAGCGACAACGGATTGGGCAAATGCGAGCACATTTGTGCGGTTGCACATCGATTGCCCGACGAGCGGCGGGAACCCGATCAGCGGCACTTATGGGATCAACTTACAACAGGGCGATGGAAACACATTTACCGGAAGGGATGTAGAGGGATGCTCAACAGCGCTGCACTTAGGACCGAACGCGCAGAACAACACGATTGTAGGACTGCGGAACGAGAACTCGACGAACCAGGTGGTGGCGGATGCGGGGAGCGCGTACAACAACTGGATCACGGGCGGCACAATGTTCACCGGAAAGCTGACCGACAGCGGCACGCGCAACAGCTTCCTCGATACGTTTCACAGGAGTTTCAACGCATTGAATGGTGACTGGTACATGAGCCAGCAGGATGCGACCGTGACCAATCACTTCCGGCTCGGGATTGGAACGGGGAACGAGCGCGGGCTGTTGAACGAGATCCAGACGGACTACGGCTACCGGTGGCTCTATGGATTCAGCGACGCCGCGGGCGGGCAGCAGCTCTACCAGATGCAGGACCTGCTGAACAACGTGTACCGGCTGCAGATCCAGCAGTGGAATTCCGGACAGAGCAGCACCAACAACCAGACGGCGCTGAATGCGGCGGGAACGGGCAACGTGTGCTTCAACTGCTCGACGAATTCCGGCACAGGCGGAGTGACGTTTGCCAGCGGCGGCGCATCACCGTCGGCAGTGGCCACAGTCGACAAGGCGGGAAATGGCCAGTTTGTGGGAAATCTTCTGGTGGGCGGGACGACGCAATCGGCGGGAACAATGTCGCTACGCAACAGTGCCGATGCCGAAGTGGATTACTACCTATGGCCGGGACTTACAACGAGCCAGAAAGGATCGTTTACTTATAAGGACTGGAACGGGGCCAGCCAGTGGTTCCTGGTGAAGGATGCGAGCAATAACTGGGCGCTCAACTCGGCAACCGGAGGGCTAGATAGCTTCAAGGCGTATCAAAACACGAACAGCGGCGATACTTACATCGATGCGAGTAACTCGACGGGGCATATCCGACTCAATTATGAAACCGGCTCAGGAGCGGAGACCGATATTTACTCAGGGTCGAATTCGAACCTCGACGCTGCATTTGTGGCGCCGAATGCGATCAAGCTGCCGGGATTGGCATCGGCTCAAGGGGATTCATGCCTGCAGATCGATAACTCGGGATACATCACGAATACGGGGTCGCCATGCGGGAGCGGATCAGGATCCGGCGGCGTGACCGGGACAATCAATTCAGCAAGCTCGGGACAGATTGCCTACTACATGGGGAACGGCACGTCGATCGGCGGCATGAACGCAGTTCCACTGGCGTCGGGAGGGACGGGTGCAACGAGCGCGAGCGGCGCGCTGGCGAACCTGGGCGCACTTTCGGCTGCAGCCACGACTCCGCAGACTTTTGCAAGCCAACTGACCGGCCCCTCTATCAATGCCAGCGTCAATACGAAAGTGAATGTAATGGCGCCGCCTTACAACGCCAAGGGCGACTGTTCGACTGACGACCAGGCAGCGCTTACCGCCGCATTGAACGCTGCCAATGCGACGGGTCCGCCGGCGACAGTTTATTTCCCATTGCCGCCGGGAGGCTGCTACCTTACGAGCACCTTGCCGTGGTATGGCGTGTCGTTGGAGGGTCAGCCACCAGTCGGAGTCAACCCTCCACAGGGAAATACCGGCGTCATCATCAAAGGGATGCCCGGAGAGGACGTTTTCCGCGCTCCCGATCCGACGACAGTTACAACCGCTGCGCCGCGCCCGTCGTGGTCAATTCGCGACATCGTTTTTGAAGTAGACGATTCAGTCAACGCATCTTCCAGCTTTCCGCACCGCTGGCCGGGTAGATGGGTACAAGATGCATCGATGACAGGTGGCAGCGCCGCGATCACGTCGCCCCATGCTCTTTTTAGTTGTGGTGACGTAGGGCAGGCGATTCAGGTCAACGGGGCTGGCTCTGGTGGCTCCAATTTGGTCACTTCCATTTCTTCTGTGTCCCCTTGTTCCAGTTCGACAGGCGCGGTCGGAACGGTGACGCTTGCCGCTGCTGCATCGACCACCGTCACGAACGCTTCAGCCTACATTTCCGTTGCTGGATTGCCCGTGACACAGACGGCTGGAAACGCGGCTCTGGCCTTCGATTGCAAGGACGGAAATAGCGCGCATTATACGGTGGGCGGAAATATCGGCAACGACCTGGACGAACTGACTAACGTCAGATTTTACGGCTTGTCAAACGCCTCCCAGAATGCATCCACCGGCATCTTCATGCAGGGATGCTATGCGCCATATGGATTTACGGCGACTAACGTCTCGCTGGAAGGCCTAAATTATGGCGCAATGTTCGTTCCGTCCGAACTCGATTCTTACCAGTCGCAAGGTCTACAGGATTACCTGAGTTGGCGTGGTGGATATTGGACAGATGGGTACCCGTGGATCAGTTACGACGGCGGCGAAGGAAGTCTGAGTGGGATTCAGGTCTATGACGGAAGTGGATACGGCCCGCAGATTTTGCAGTCAGGAGTCTCCGACGGAGACACTCCTAGCAGTTGGACCGTCAACGTAGCTGAGACCGAGGGCACTTCAGTAAACAACTTTGGCTGGCGCGTTGAGGGGAATGGGTACTACCTCTTCAACACCTTCCTTGGCGGCGCGGTGGGAGGAACAGTTGGCCCAATCTGGGATGCCAATGATTCCTCCTGCGTACATTGTGGGTGGGGGGGCACTCCACAGTTTAATGGTTCGCGCAACTATATCGAGTCCACAGGCTCACTCCAAAGCGTTCAGCCGATAGACAATGGCATCGGAAACCAAATCATCCTGCGGGGATTCAACCCATCCGGCGGCGGAAGCGCTAGTCGCAGTTCGACGATCTCGAAAACCATTTTCGATCAGCCTGTTGGTGCGAGGACAGCGGACTTCATCCGGGACGGAAATGCCGCGAGTCCCTATCCGAGCGACACCGATCTTATATTTGGCCCGGTTGACTTCTTAGCCCTTGGCCCAAATGATTCGGCGCAAACTTCCGTTGATTCGACGGCCTATTTTGGGCAAGCCTATGCGGTTGGACTCTCCAACAAATTCATCCTGAAGTTCTACAGCATGATTACACAGGACTACAGCAATGGAGGTCACGCAATTATCGGGGCCGAAGTTCCGGCGACAAAGGCAATCATCTATTTTGGCTTCAAGTGTGCGGCTTCAACTTCGATTACGCTCACCGTCTATGCGACCAACACTACTGTCGGGACGGACTCGCCCAGCTGCTCATCGACCTGGGCGAGCGATGGAATAGCGGTTGACTTTACGTCCTACTCCACTTCTTCGTTTGGGGTGAGCGTATCGAGTCCTAGCAATGACGCGCAGATTGAGTTCGTTGCGATCAGGCCGCTTCAACATGACTACAACGGAAAGCAGCCGGTGCTGAGCTCGGCGGCTATCAACACCACGGGCGCAGGCGCAGCGGTGCCTACCGGACCAGCAACTTCGGCCTCGGGCGACCTGGTTACTTATACCGGCACCTCAGGCCAAGAGCAAGATAGCGGCGTGCCGCTTTCGAGCCTGACTGCGAAGGCCGGGACAAGCACCTGCACCACGGGCCAATACGAGACGGGAGACACGACCGGCGGTCCAACGTGCGCGCAGGTGGCGTACTCGCAAATCTCGGGCACGCCTTCGGGGCTGGCTCCAAGCGGGGCTGCCGGCGGCGATCTTGGGGGGAGCTATCCGAACCCCACTGTAAGCAAGATCAATGGGGGAGCGGTGCCGACTTCGGCGAGCCTGCTGGGAACGAATGCGACCGGGCAGCCGGTGGCAGCGAGCACGACAGGAAGCGGCAGCGTGGTGCTGGCGACGAGCCCGACGCTGTCTGCGCCGACGGTGAGCGGAACATTGGCGGGGGCATCAGAGACGCTGAGCGGAACACTGAGCGTGGGCGGAGCGACGACCATGCAGGGCAACGCGACGCTGCAGAATGGGGCGAATTCGAATCAGACGCTGGCAATTCAGCCGGGATCGAGTGCAGAGCAGATTGGAGCATTGCAGTTCAACAACTATTCGGGCACCGCGGAATGGCAACTGCGCAAGGACGGAACGAACTACCTGCGGGTGACAGATGCGGTGAATTCGCTGGACCGGGTCATTCTGCCGGCAAATGCGAACACGACGATCAATGCCGGGGCCGGCGCGAACGCGGTGGTGATTAATAACACGAGCGGATCGGGGACGGGCGGGTTGATTGTGTATGAGGGCGGGTCGAGTTCTTCGACCGCGGCGTTCCAAGTGTCGGGCAGCGGAAACACTACGGCGACGGGCTATCTGCAAGGGAAGTTCATCATGGGGACAGGGTCAATGGGCGTGGCAGCGGGCGCGGCGGCGGGATCGAGCCCGACCATTGCGTGCGCGACGAGCCACGTGTGCGACGGCGTGAGCGGGACGGTGACACTGACGACAGGGACGAGTCCGACGACGGGAACGCTGGCAACGCTGAGTTTTCCGAACACACACACGAACCAAGCTAACTGCATGGTGAGCACGCTGAGCGCGACAGGATTGATCACAAGCAATACGTGGACGGAAAGCACGACGGCGATCACGATAACCGCGAACACTGCGCTGACGGCTTCGACGGCGTACACGATCAAGTACTGGTGCGGCGGGTATTGAGACGACAGGGACCAAGGGACCAAGGGAACGAGGGACCAAGGGACTTCGGGACTTCGGGGGCGAGGGGGCGATGGCGCCCTGCGCGCAAAACCGCGGTGGCGAGGGTGCGCCACGCGTAACAGAGACAAAACAGGGCACCCGCGACAAAGACAAGACAGATTGATGGATCGAGATCGGAGGTGCGGCTCGGGGGCGGAGTTGCGCCTTCGCTTGACGCGCGACTTGGGCGGTCGCGCGCCAAGCCTGCATGTGCGGGCACGAACGCGGCGAGAGATCCAGCAGGAGGGACAGGTGGCGGCAGTGGATGAGGAAAGCGCGGTCGCGGCACTGGCAATCAAGTCGATCCAGAAGAAGCTGGGCAGACGGGAGTTGGAGAAGCTCGGAAAGATACTGGATACGCCGTCGCACGTCGTGGGTGGGAGCGATGTGGCGATCGCGCTGGCGGAAGCCTTGCTGGTGGTGAGAACGCGCGAGGGAAAGCCGACGAAGTTGGCGGCCAATGCCGTGCAGCAGGCGTTTGAGGAGAAGCGCGGCCAGCGGAATATTGTGCTGAAGGCGCGGCAGATGGGGCTGACGACGTGGGTGGCTGCGCGATTCTTTTTGAAAACGATCACGCAGCCGGGAACACTAACGCTGGAGGTGGCGCACACGCAGGAGGCGGCGGAGGAGATTTTCCGCATCGTGCACCGGTTTGCGGATTGGCTGCCGGACAGGGTACGCAAGGGGCCGCTGAGGACGGCGCGGTCGAATGTACGGCAGATTGTGTTCCCGCGGATCGATGCGCAGTATCGCGTGGTGAGCGCGGCCGACCGGAACGCGGGGCGGGGATTGACGGTGCAGAACCTGCACTGTAGCGAGCTGGCGCGCTGGCCTGGGGATGCGGCGGAGATCCTGGCGGGACTGCGCGCGACGCTGGCGCCGGGAGCGGAGATGGTGCTGGAGTCGACACCGCAGGGAGTAGGAGGGTGCTTTCACGAGGAGTGGCTGAAGGCCGACGAGACGGGGATGGTGCGGCACTTCTTTCCGTGGTGGATGGAGCCGGGGTACCGGGCAAAAGCAGTGGGCAAGGCGAGCCTGACGGAGGAAGAGCGGGCGCTGATGGCGGAGCGTGGGCTGGATCTGCGGCAGATCGGGTACCGGCGGCAGATTCGGGCGGATTTTCGCGGGCTGGCGCGGCAGGAGTTTGCCGAAGATGAGGACAGCTGCTTTTTGGCGAGCGGCGAGAGCGTGTTTGAGCTGGCGGCGGTGGAGGAGCGGATGAAGACGGTTCCCGAGCCGGTGATGCGGAGACAGAATGGGGAGCTGGAGATATGGCTGCCGCCGGTGAAGGGCAGAGAGTATGTAGTGGCGGTGGATCCGGCGGGAGGTGGAAGCGAGGGCGACTACTCCGCGGCCGAGGTGCTGGAGATGGAGACGGGGTTGCAGTGCGCGGAGTTTGCCGGGCACATGGGCGGGCTGGAGCTGGCGCGGTTTGTGACCGATCTGGCGGCGGAGTACAACGGGGCGTGGCTGGTGGTGGAACGGAACAACCACGGCTCGTGCGTGTTGGCGCTGGCAGAGACAGCGTGCAAGTACGGGCGAATTTACCGGCAGGGCGGGCAGGCGGGTTGGCTGACGACGAGCGTGAGTCGGCCGGCAATGCTGGGGTGTCTGAATGCGGCACTGGTCGAGGAGCCGGAGCGGTTCCAGAGCCGGCGGCTGCTGGGGGAGTGCCGGAGCTTTGTGCGGCAGGCGAATGGGAGCAGCGGGGCGCAGGCGGGAACGCACGACGACCGGGTGATGGCCATGGCGATGGGGCTGGCGGCAAGGGCGGAGCTGGTGGGGCGAGCAGGGAGCAAGGGAGCGAGGTAGCAAGTTGGCGAGTTAGCGTGTGCTGAAGCGCACGTTGGCGAGTTGGCGGGGTTCTTTGGCCGAGGGAAGGCTTGCCTGTTTTTCGAGTGCATGCTATAGATAATAAATATGGTTATGAACCGTCTAGCTATTGTGCGTTGATCTGGATAGCCAAAACAGAAAACCGGCCGAGATTCTGAAAATCTGTGAATTTGGGCTTTGACAGGCGAGGTATTTTGGCGGTACATTAGGCGAACAAAAGGCGAAATACTAGAGGCGCCTCGGATCGTATGCCAACTGCCGCCGCACTTCGTTTGGAGATCGAGCACGCGCTGGAACGTAGGTTTCCAGCGGCGCTGACGCCTGCGCCGCGCGCGATCGACGAGGTTGCGACGACGGGAATTGCGGCGGTCGACGAGCTGCTGCATGGCGGGCTGCCGGTGGGGGCGATCAGCGAGCTGACAGGAGCGGCGTCGTCGGGACGGACGAGTCTGGCGCTCCAGTTTGTTGCGCAGAGGACGGCGGAGGAGCGGGCGTGCGCGTGGGTCGACGTGTCGGACGCGTTCGATCCCGAGTCGGCCGCGGCGAATGGCGTGCGGCTGAAGCAACTGCTGTGGATGCGCTGCCGTGAGGAGGCGGGAAAGACGGCGGGCCGGTGGCGAGCGAAGCCACAATGGACGAGGCTCGACCAGGGGCTGAGGGCGACGGACCTGCTGCTGCAGGCCGGGGGATTTGCAGCGATTGTGCTCGATCTGGGCGATACGGCGCCGGAGCAAGCGAGCCGCATTCCGCTGGCGACGTGGTTCCGATACAGGCAGGCTGCGGAGAGGACGCAGTGCTCGCTCGTCGTTGTGGGAACGCGGGGGTATGCGCAGTCGGCTGCGGCGGTGGTGCTGGAGTGCGTGGCGCGGAACGCGGAGCCAGCGGACGGGACGGTGCTGCGCGGCTTCGAGTTTGCGGTGCGGCGCGAGAGAGAGCGGCAGGCACCCATTGAAATTACGACGCGCAAGCCGCCAGCCGCGACATGGCAGACACATGCGGCGTGGGACACCGACGCGGGGAGGCTTGCATGAACGGCAAGCTTTTTGTGTGCGCATGGGCGGCGGAGTTTCCCTCGCAAGCATTGCTGCGGCTGCGGACGGATTGGCAGACGGAGCCGGTGGTGGTGCTGGATGGACGCGCACCCGAGGAGTGGGTCTGCTCGCTGAACCGGCTGGCCGAGAGGAAGGGCGCGGCAGTGGGAATGACGCGGCTCGAAGCGGAGAGCATGCAAGGGCTACGGCTGCTGAAGCGCTCGGCGGAGAATGAGGCGGCGGCGCGGGCGGTGATGCTCGAGTGCACGGCGAAGTTTTCTCCGCGGATCGAAGAGGTGGGCGGCGGCGCGGGCTCGGAGACGGCATGCGCTTTTGTGCTGGACATTGCTGGCACGGAGCGGCTGTTTGGGCCGCCCGCACAGTTGGCGGAGCGGTTGAGGGAGGAACTGGCTACGGCGGGATTCCGCGCGGCTGTTGCGGTGAGCGCAAATTTCGATACGGTGCGGATGAAAGCGGCGAGCATACGCGGGATCGCGGTGATCGCCGAAGGCACGGAGGCTGAGGCGCTGGTCAAGCTGCCGATTACGGCGTTGAACCTGGATGAAGAGTACGCGGCGACCTTCGCGCTGTGGGGCATTGGCACGCTTGGCGAGTTGGCGGCGCTGCCCGAGGCGGAGCTGGTGGCGCGGATGGGGCCGAAGGCGCGCGTGTGGCGGGCGCTGGCGCGCGGCGAAGCGGAGCATACGTTCGAGCCGATCGAAACCGCGTTTGCTCTGGAGGAATTTTGCGAGTTCGAGACGCCGGTGGAGCAGATCGATTCCCTGCTCTTTGTGGGCGCGCGGATGATCGATTGCCTGGCGACGCGGGCCGCGGGACGGGCGCTGGCGCTGCGCTCGCTGACGGCCGAGATGGGCCTCGAGGGCGCTGTGACGCATGGTTGCGCGATCCGGCCGGCGGTGCCGACGATTGACCGGAAATTTCTGCTCAAGCTGCTGCAACTGGAGATCGGAACGCATCCTCCGCAGGCGGCTGTGGTTCGGCTCGCGCTGCGGGCGGAAGCGGGAGCGCAGAGCAAGGTGCAGTTGGGATTGTTTGCGCCGCAGACGCCGGAGCCCTCGCGGCTGGATGTGACGCTGGTGCGGTTGCGGGCGATGGTGGGCGAGGCGCGCGTGGGGTCGCCTGTGCTCGAGGATACGCATCGCGCGGACGGATTCCGCATGGAGGGGTTTGCTGCGGACGGTGGGAGCGAAGCAGAGATGGAGGCGACGCCGCGGATGGCGCTGCGGCGGGTGCGGCCGGCGCGGGCGGTGCGCGTGACGATGCGGGCGACGAAGCCCGCAGTTTTTCGCGACCAGGAAAATTTGTACGAGATTGCGGCGGCGTACGGGCCGTGGAGGACGAGCGGTTGCTGGTGGGCGCTGAAATCGTGTGACGGTGCGTGGGACTGCGAAGAGTGGGATGTGCTGGCGGTGCGTGCAGAAAAGTATTCCTCAGGGGCTAAAGCCCACAATAATTTTGCGAGCGATACGGCACGCGACCCACCCACTGGGTGGGCACCCCGGTCGTGCCCTTTCAAAACGCCGGATTCATTCGCAGGATTCGATTGCAGTGGTGGAGCGTTGGTAGCGTGCCTGTTGACGCGCGATCGGGCGCGGAATGCGTGGCGGCTGGAGGCGTTTTACGACTGATCAGAGCATCGATATTCCGAATACGCACTCGGTGCCGAATGCACGCTCACCGGGGACGCCAGTCTGTCATCCAAACGATGCGTACAGGCCGGCGGCCGCTGCGGAGTCGAGCGCCGAAGCCGGAACGCGAGCAGCGGCGAGCGGCGGGGATGAGCCGCGATCGTGGACACTCGCGCGAGACGGCGAATACATTGAGCTGCACGCGACGAGCGCATTCAGCTTTCTTGCCGGGGCGACGCTGCCGGAGCAGTTGATCCAGCGCGCAGTGGAACTGGAGATGCCGGCGATCGCGCTGGCCGACCGGAACGGCGTGTACGGCGCAGCGCGCTTTCATACGGCCGCTCAACCGTGCAGGGTGAAGGCGCACATTGGCGCGGAGATTGCGGTGTCTTCGCTGGGCAGCCGCCTCACGCCGCCGGAATGGCTGCCGAATCAGTTTCCCGAGGAGCCGGCGCGCGTGGTGCTGCTGTGCGCGTCGCAGGCCGGCTACCAGAATCTGTGCCAACTGATTACGCGCTTCAAGATGCGCGAGACGACGAAGGCCGAAGGCGCGGCGACGGTTGAGGACCTGGAAGAATTTTCCGATGGACTGATTTGCCTGACGGGCGGCGAGGAGGGACCGCTGGCCGCGGCGCTCGCGCGCGGCGGAGAATGCGAGGCGCGGAAGACGGCCGAGCGGCTGGCGGCGATTTATGGGCGCGGCAATTTGTATTTAGAACTACAGCGGCACCAGGAGCGCGAAGAGGAGTGCCGCAACCAGGCTCTTCTCAGAACTGCGGAGAGCCTCGGCCTGCCGGTGATTGCGACCAACGGCGTGCGCTATGCGGAAGAGAAGGACCGCGAGATGCTCGACGTGTTCACAGCGATCCGGCATCACACGACGTTGGACCGGGCGGGACGGCTGCTCGCGCGCAACGATGCGCGACATTTGCGCACGGCGCGCGAGATGGCGGCGCTGTTCAGTGATATTCCCGAGGCGGTTGCCAACACCCGCATTGTGAGTGATCGGCTGGAGTTCACGCTGGCAAATTTGGGCTACGAATTTCCGCATTATCCGATGCCGGAAGGCGAGACGATGGACAGCTTCCTGGCCAAGCGCGTGGAGGAGGGCGTGCGTAAGCGGTACGGATCGCCGGCGAAGCGGCATTTGCTCGCGAAGGCGCGGGCGCAGGTGAAGCACGAACTGACGCTGATTTCAAAATTGGGATTTGCCGGATACTTTCTGATCGTGTGGGACATCATTCGCTACTGCCAGTGGCGGGGATTTCTAGTACAGGGGCGCGGGTCGGCGGCGAATTCGGCGGTGTGTTATGCGCTGGAGCTGACTGCCGTAGACCCGGTGGGGATGGAGCTGCTGTTCGAGCGGTTCCTGAGCGAGAACCGCGGCGAGTGGCCGGACATCGATCTCGATCTGGCATCGGGCGACGAGCGCGAGCAGGTGATCCAGTATGTGTACGAACGCTACGGCGGGCTGGGCGCGGCGATGACGGCGAACGTGATCACGTATCGCGGGCGGTCGGCGGCGCGCGAGGTGGGCAAGGCGCTGGGATTCGAGGAGGAGCAGTCGGCGCGGCTGTCCGGGTTGATGGGCCACTGGGAGTGGCGCGGCCCGAACGACACGATGGAGAAACATTTTTGGCAGGCGGGCTTCGACGTGCGGCATCCGCGGATTGCGCGGTATCTGGATTTGTGCCTGCGCATGAAGAATCTGCCGCGGCATCTGGGGCAGCACTCGGGCGGCATGGTGATTTGCGCGGGGCTTTTGAATCGTGTGGTACCGATTGAGCGCGCGTCGATGCCGGGGCGGACCGTGGTGCAGTGGGACAAGGAAGATTGCGCGGACCTTGGACTAATCAAGGTGGATCTGCTGGGTCTGGGAATGATGGCGGCGCTGAAGGAGTCAATCGAGCTGATTCCGCGGCACTACGGCAAGCAGGTGGATTTGGCGCTGCTACCCGAAGATCCGCTGGTGTACGAGACGTTGTGCAAGGCGGACACGGTGGGCATGTTTCAGGTGGAGAGCCGTGCGCAGATGGCATCGATTCCACACAACGCGCCGGTGCGTTTTTACGACCTGGTGGTTCAGGTGGCGATCATCCGGCCGGGGCCGATTGTGGGCAAGATGATGCATCCATATATGCGGCGGCGGCAGGGCAAGGAGGAAGTGACGTATCCGCATCCGCTGCTGGAGCCGGTGCTGAAGCGGACGCTGGGCGTGCCGTTGTTTCAGGAGCAACTGCTGCGCATGGCGATGACGGTGGCGAGCTTCACGGGCGCGGAGGCCGAAGAGCTGCGACGAGCAGTGGGCATGCGGCGGTCAATGCAGCGGATGAAGGACCTGGAGGGACGGCTGCGCGCGGGGATGACGCGCAACGGCGTGGATGCGGCGGCGCAGGACAACATTGTGCAGGGGATTTCGTCGTTTGCCATGTACGGATTTCCCGAAAGCCATGCGGCGAGCTTTGCGCTAATCGCGTATGCGTCGGCGTATCTGAAGGTGCATTATCTGGCGGCGTTCACGTGCGGACTGCTGAACAACCAGCCGATGGGATTTTATTCGCCGGCGGTGCTGGTGAAGGATGCGCAGCGGCATGGGCTGCGGGTGCGGCCGATCGACGTGCAACGATCGGAGTGGTTGTGCACGCTGGAGGCGGAGACGGATCGGTCCGTTTCGCTGCGGATGGGGATGAATTACGCGAAGGGATTGCGGCAGAGCTCGGCGGAAGCGGTGATTGCGGCACGCGGCACGGCGGATTTCAAGAGCGTGGACGATTTGGCGCGGCGCGTGCCGGAGCTGAACCGAAAAGAATTGGTGGCGCTGGCGCAGATCGGCGCGCTGAATTCGCTGGGCGAGGTGGAACACCGGCGCGATGCGCTGTGGCAAGTGGAGTGGGCGGGAAGGCCGGTGGGACCGTTGCTGCGTGGGGCGGAGGTTGGGCGCGGAGAACCGCAAGTTGGCCAGTCAGCGAGTCAGCGAGTCAGCAAGTCAGCGGTTCCCACCCTTCGCTGCGCGAAGGATGGGGCACCCGCAGAACAGCGGGGCGCGACAGCAGAGCCGAGCGAGAAGAATTCCGGCGGCGGGGCGACTGCTGTAGATCGTGTGGCCGCGATGCCGCTGAGGCAGATGACGACGGAGGAGCGGCTGGCGGCGGATTATGCGGGGACGGGGCTGACGACAGGGCCGCATCCGATGGCGTACACCCGAGCGGAGTTGCGGGCGGAGGGAGTTTTTTCGGCGAGGGAGTTGGAGGTGTTAAAGAGCGGCAGGCGCGTGACGATTGCCGGATGCGTGATTGCGCGGCAGCGGCCGGGCACGGCGAAGGGATTTGTGTTTTTGTCGCTCGAGGACGAGACGGGGATTGCCAACGTGATTCTGACGCCGGATGTGTTTGAGCGCGACCGGCTGGTGGTGACGCGGAACCGGTTCCTGCGCATCGAGGGGCCGGTGCAGAATCAGGAGGGCGTGATTCACGTGAAGGCACAGCGGATAGTGCCGCTGGAGGTCACGCGAGTGGAGGTGCGGTCGAGGGATTTTCGGTGATGCAGCTTCTAGCTCCTAGCTTCTAACCTGCTCGTGCTGGGTGGACCTTAGTGGATGAAGGGAGGCCACAGGTCGTTGCAGGGGAAGCTAAAAGCCAGAAACTAATGCCTAGAAACTGTCTTTTGCGGTTCCCTGCCCCGGAATTGCGCAAGCGGGCAAATCCCCCTACAATAAGCAGAGAAGAATTGCAGGAAAGGTCTGTCTGTCGATGCCCAAGGAAAAGATTCATCCCAATTACGCCGCAGTGCGGGTAATGTGCGCCTGCGGAAGCAGTTTTGAAACGAGGTCGACCCACAAGGGCGACATTCACGTGGAAATTTGCTCGGTTTGCCACCCGTTCTTTACGGGCAAGCAAAGGTTGGTCGACACGGCGGGACGCGTAGAGCGGTTCCGGCGGAAGTACGCGAAGAGCGACAAGGCGATTGCGGCGGCGAAGTAAGCCGAGGCAGGAGTTGGACCAATGGGCCTCCGCCACGGCGGGGGCTCACGTTTGTTTGGAGGAAGATGTCACCGGAACAAATTCAGGAAGCTCAGAAAACAACGTGCCAAAAGCATGAAGTCGAGTTTGTGCCTGTCACCGACACCACCATCTCCGGTTTTGCGCAGTCGACCCTTGGTCTGAGCCCGGTGAATGGCCTTCGCCATCCAGCGCAGAATAGCACTAGCGGATGGTACATCTGGTGCGGTGAGGAATTCTCGACCTCCGCTGATTTCTTCGCACCGGTTCATACCAAGCACCTCTACGACGACCTTCCTCAAATCGCACCTTTTCTGGCGTTGCCGCCTGGATATCGGTTTCTGGTGTCCGAGAACCACGTAGATGTTTGGTTTGACCAGAACTTGCTTAGCGTCTAAGGATTGATTTCGAATCATGCCACGCCGCGGATTCACGGAGAAGAAAAACTGGGACAATCCGGTGGTGAATGCAGCGGCTGCTGAGGGTCTGAACAAATGAAACGCGAGATTGAGTCTGTTGACGAATACATTGCCACGCAGCCCGAGACGGCGAAGCGAGCGCTCGAACTTGTGCGCAAGACGATTCGTAAGGCAGTGCCCGAGGCCGAGGAGAGCATCACATACAAGATGCCCACGTATAAGATGCACGGCGAGCGACTGCTCTACTTCGCGGGCTGGAAACAGCATTACTCGCTGTATCCTGCAACCAAACGCCTGCTCGCAACGCTCAAAAACGATTTGAAGCCGTACGAAGTGGTCAAGAGCACGGTGCGGTTTTCGCTTGCTGAGCCTGTGCCGGCGAAGTTGATCGAGCGCATCGCGAAGTTTCGCGCGAAAGAAGTTTCAGAGAGCAAGAAAAGCTAGCAGCTGGAAACTCGGCGGCGATTACCATGGCGAGACGCGGATTCACGGTAAAGAAGGACTGGGACAATCCGGTGGAGCACGCGATGCCCGCGGAGGCGCGGGTTCCGGCGGAGGTGCGACTGGGCGCGGTGGTGGTGCGGCCGGCGACAGTTCTGGCGCCGATGGCGGGCGTTACGGACACGGTGTTCCGGCGGTTCATCCGGCATGCGAGTCTTTTTTCCAGAGATCAGAAAACAGAGATCAGAGAACAAACGACAGAGCTCAGAAATCAGAGAACAGAGCTCGAAAGCGTTGATGCGGCGATCTCGAATGTGGAGTCGGGGTGCGGGCTCATCATGACCGAGTTCACGTCGGCGGATGGTCTGGCGCGAATGCGCGAGACGAAGCGGCGGCGGTACCTGACTTTCTACGACGATGAGCATCCCATCGGAGCGCAACTGTTCGGATCGAATCCCGAGACACTGGCGGAAGCAGCGCGCATTGTGGAGGAAACGGGGTTCGACACGGTGGATTTGAATCTGGGCTGCCCGGCGAAGCGCGTGGTGGGGTGCAACGGAGGGTCGGGATTGCTTCGCGATCTGCCGAAGATCGGCGAGATCTTCAAGGCGATTCGCAAGTCGGTAACGATTCCCTTCACCGTGAAGTTCCGCATGGGCTGGAACGACGAGCAGATTGTGTGCGTGGAGCTGGCGCGGATGGCCGAGGCCGAGGGGCTGAACGGGCTGGCGCTGCATGCGCGGACGCGCGAACAGGGATACAGCGGACAGGCGCAGTGGCATTGGATTGCGCAAGTGAAGCAGGCAGTGCGGATTCCGGTGATGGGCAACGGCGATATTCGTACGCCCGAAGACGCGGCGGCGATGGCTGCCGAGACCGGGTGCGACGCGGTGATGATCGGGCGGGCGGCGCCGGCGAATCCGTGGATCTTCAGGCAGATTGCGCAGTACACGGCGACGGGCAGCTACGAGCGGCCAACGAATCAGGATCGCTACAGAATGATTCGCGCGTATTTTGAGATGCTGCTATTGGAAGCAGCGGCGACCAAGGATCTGCCGCGCGATGCGAGAATGGGCGATCCGGTGGGAAAGATGAAGCAGTTCGCCACGTGGTTCACGCACGGCGTGCCGGGCGGGGCGAAGCTGCGCGCGGCGATTTACCAAGCGCGCACGGGGCCGGATGTGCTGAGCGAGGTGGAGAAATTTTTCGCAACGCAGGGCGACGGTTCTGTCGAAGTAGATGTAGCGCAGGAGTTTCCCGAAGTTGCGCTGGTTTGCGACTAGGCTCCAAAAACATTTGAGCCCATCTCGGTACGCTGACCATGTTTGGTGAGTTCTCCTTTCCACAACAAACCCAACGAAACGCGCGCGAGCGCATTTTCCACATTCGGGCACAAGGTGTGCACCGGGTGCGCGTGGAGCCGAGTGCGCTAGGCTGGAAAAACGATATGACGGAATGCGCGATTTGCGATGGGGTGGGTTTGGTTCGGGTGATGGATGCGGCCGGACACTGGGTGAGCCGGGCATGCGAGTGCCAGGATGCGGAGCGGGAACAGCGGAGGATCCAGGCGGCGCAGATTCCGGCGCGGTACAAGGATTGCACGCTGGACGCCTTCGATCCCGCATATCCCGGCGCCGACCCCTCGCTGAGCAGGGCGCTCCAGAAGGCGCGGAAATTCGCGGAGACCTATCCTGTCGATACAGCGGGACGCGGGCTGCTCTTTGTCGGCTCAGCTGGTTTGGGTAAGACTCACCTGGCGGCCGGCATTCTCCGGCGCCTGATCCAGGAACGCGGAGTGAAAGGGCTGTTCTGCGACTATCGGGAGCTGCTGAAGAGCATCCAGAACAGCTATAACTCCGAGGTGCGGACGACGGAGCTTGAGCTGCTGAAGCCGGTATTCGCCGCCGAAGTGCTGGTGCTGGACGACCTGGGCGCGCAAAAGCCCAACGAGTGGGTGTGGGACACCGTGGCGCTGATTCTGAACACGCGCTACAACGACCGCCAGACCACGATCATTACAACGAATTATCCGGACCTGCCGGCAGGAGCAGGCGCAAAGTTTGACAGGACCGGGGCCAAAGCCGCCGTCCTTGAAGATACGCTGGGCGACCGCATCGGCGACCGGATGAGATCGCGGCTGGCAGAGATGTGTGTCCGCGTGGAGATGCAGGGCGACGACTTCCGGCAATCGGTAAAGCGGGCGCGGTTCGGGTGAGGAAGGCAGGTTTCAGGATTCAGGGTTCAGGTTTCAAGGTTCAGGTTTCAACTTCTCGCTTCGATCCGAAAGCCCATCTCTAACTGAACGCGCCTGGAATCGCGGTGCGAGGAAAACTACCAAAACGACAAGAGGCTCAAGAGAATCACGAGCATGGCGGCGATGGTTAGGCCCTGGTAGACCCGTTCGGCGAGGAGGTTGGGCTGCGCAGAAGCGCTTGCGGGTGTGGGTGGCGAGGTAAAAGCGTGGCATGGGGAGGGATGCATTGGCTGGCCTGCCTTTCAAATGCATTTCGATAAGGGTTACGTTGCGATCACGTTGCCGGTTCCCTTCTGTTGGGTCGAGGCTGCGTTTCGTGGTTGCGGAGATTCCAGTCTTCCGCCGGCTCCGGTTAGCTGGCGGTGACTTCTCTCTTGCCAGCTTAGATGCGAGAGAAATGCGCAGGTTTCAACGAAGAATGTAGATTGGATGAAAAGTTTGCGCGCGGAAGGGACAGGCGGCGCGACAGCTTGGGGCGCGAGCGCTGCAAGTGGCGGATGTGCAGGGTAGTGGGTCAGTTTGAAGAAGGCTTCCCTCAAGGGCTGAAGCCCGTACCCTTCATACTGACTCGTTGTAGAGAGCCGCAAAGCCAGCAAAGAGGGGTGTACAATCGCGCTCGTGAGCACAGGTTCACAACTCATTCGTCCTGCCGAGGCCAAGGAGCGCAATTGGCTGCCAGTAGCGATCGCTGCGACGATTGTGCTGGCGGTGGCGGTGGGACTGGTGCTGATCTTTGGGCACGGGAAGAGCGCGCCCGCAGCGACGCCGATCTCCGCGGCCCTGGACTCGTACGCGGGGAATCTGCCGATCAGCAACCTACAGATGAGCGAGTCAGCGAACCTTGCCGGCGGCAAAGTGACTTACGTCGATGGGTCGATCAGCAATACAGGAAGCCGGACGGTGACTGGAATCATCGTGCAGGTGCTTTTTCGCGATCCGGCGCACGAAGTGGCGCAGAACGAAACCGAGCCGCTGAAGATCATCCGCACGCGCCAGCCGTATGTGGATGTGGAGCCGGTGTCGGCCTCGCCCCTGAAGCCGGGCGACAGCGCAGACTTCCGATTGGTGTTCGACACGGTTGCGCAGGACTGGGATGGCGCTTTCCCTGAGATCCGGATCATTCACGTGGACGCGAAGTAGGGCGCATGGACTCGAACTCGAAGTAAGTCACGTGGACTCAAAGAAGGGCGAGGATTTCGGAGGCAGAGTAGAAACTACGCAAACGTGCAAAATTTACCCGCAAACGGGGGTTTACAGGGCGCGAAACGCTACATTTCCGTACCGAGACCGGCCGATCTAATGACTTTATTTTCAATTAGATAGATGTTTTCCTAATCCCTCTCCACTTTTGGCACCGGTATTGCTCTTACCAAGGCGAGCGGACAGCAGGCTCGAACCGTGGACGCAACTCTAAAAGCCACGAAACCGACAAGAGGGATTAAACCCATGATGAAATCTGCGAATGTAGTGAGATTGTTTCCCCGCCATCTGGCAGTGATCGTGTTGGCATCTGCGATCGCGATTCCCGTTTGGGCCCAGGACCAGGTGTCAACTGGCACATCGTCCGGGGTTTCAACACAGAGCACGGCGACTTCTTCAACCAACCAGGCTCAGCCCATGCCCATGACTGAACAGCCGTTGGCAGCCCAGAAGGAAGGGTTCTGGGGCCGGATCTATCCGTTTGCCCGCAAGAACTGGGTGAAAAGACAGACCGATCCGATCAACGACCGACTCAGCGAACTGGATGATGTGAACGCCAAGAACGCGCAGTACATCAGGGATGTGGATGCGCGGGCGCAGGCAGGAATCCAGAAGGCGCAGACCGCGGCCGATGCGGCGAACCAGTTGGCGATGGCGGCCAGCACGCAGGCGGAGAACGCCAACAGCGCCGCCCAATCAGCGTCAACTCACGTGAACCAGATCAACAGCACAGTGAACGGCCTGGATCAGTATCAACAGGCGACGGACATTGTGGTCAAGTTCCACGGGTCGAGCCCGACACTGAGCTCCGATTCGAAAGCACAGTTGGATCAGCTGGCCTCGAGCCTGACCGGGCGCGAAGGCTACATCCTGGAAATGGAAGCGCACTCGCCGCTGGCGGGCAGCGCAGGCATACAGAGTTCCGAGCGCCTGTCAGAAGCGGTCAAGCGCTATCTTGTATCGGAACATCAGATTCCCGTCTACCGCATGCACTCCGTAGCCCTCGGCAATGTAGCTGAGGTGGCTTCGACCGGAACCGGCGATCAAGAGCAAAAGCCGGAACGGATTCGGGTCAGCAGCGTGCATCTGCGGTTGATGGAAAACAGTTTGGCGGCCCGGGCAGGAGCGTCACCCCAAAGCGCTCCCGCCGCAGCTGGCACAGAGCAGCCGTAATAATATAGCGGCCAACTCCTCCCCCGAGGCTCTGCTCCTGCGCCAACGGCCACCCCGCCGTTAGGCCGCCAACCAAGCTCTCGCAACGCGAGAGAACCAAGGCAACTTGGCCCCCGTGAACACGGGGGCCGTTTTTTTTGAGGCAGGGTCCAAGGAAACAAAAGGGGACCGAGGGAACTGGGCGCCGAGGGAACGAGTCCTAGGTGTCCGGCAGCGGACTCCCTTGCCGAAATGCGAACCATTGCAATAGTCTAACATTTGTTATAATGATAAGAATGGAGGACTGGCGGCGATGATCAGACTCAAGGTCACAACCATTGGCAGTTCGGCAGGGATCGTGCTGCCCAAGGAAGCACTGGCACTGCTCAAGGTCGCGAAAGGCGACACGGTTTTTCTCACTGAGTCGCCCGGCGGACTCCGCATTACGCCCTACGATCCCGAGTTTGAGGAGGACATGACCCTGGCGCGTCAGGTGATGCGCAAACGCCGAGACCTGCTTCGTGAGCTCGCCAAATGACGAACGACGCGTGGAGATGGATCAAGGAAACCTCCGTCCTCGCGATTCACGACGAACAGATTGCAGAGCATGGCGGCCTCGCAGGAGCGCGGGATCTGCCGCTGCTGCAATCCGCCCTGGCCCGTCCACAGAATCTCGTGGCCTATGGAAATCCCGACCTCGCGGACCTGGCTTCTTCTTACGCCATGGGAATCGCGCGGAATCACGCGTTCCTGGACGGGAACAAACGGACGGCTTGGGTGGTGGCGGAAACCTTTCTGCTGAAGAATGGCTATGAGCTCGTCGCGAGCGACCAGGACGGGGTGACGACGATGCTCGCCGTCGCGGATGGAACGATGTCAGAGCCGGAGCTCGCAATCTGGTTTCGCGCGTACATCCGGCCGTTGAACACGAAATGAACTCCCGTAATCGGCTACTGACCCTGAGTGTGCGTTGCGTGCATTGATGCGCCTTCCTGCGCACCGGCAGTAGTATTCTGGGACCGCATCTACGTTTTTGCAGGGGGGTACTATGCGCAGGATTCTTGTCGCTTTGGTGGGATTTGCGTTTGCCGCGGGATTTGCGGGACGGGTTTGGGCGCAGGGCGCGCCGCCGCAGTCGAGCGCCGGTCAGCCGTACACGATCGAGTACTACTACAAGTGCCAGTGGGGCCATCAGCAGGAGTTTCTCGATCTATTCCTGAAGAACCACTACCCGCTGCTCAGGAAGATTCAGTCGACAGGTCGGATTGTATCGCTGAAGATTGAGTCGCCGGCCTACCACACCACTGAAGAGGGCCGCTGGGACTATCGCGTGACGATTGTTTACAAGGACTCGACGGTTGCGACGAGCTCGAACCCGGATGAAGCGGCGTTTATCAAGGAGCTCTGGCCGGACCAGGACAGCTACAAGAAGGAAGAGCAGCGGAGGTTCGAGATTCTGCTCGGACACTGGGATTTGCCAGTGACGGAGATTACGCCGGGAAAACCGTGAGTCGTGAGTTGTGGGTCGTGAGTCGTGAGCGTTGAACCGCGCTCAAAGATCGTCGCGGGCTCGCCATTGGCGGACGAGGTCTGCAGCGGCTTCGGGCCAATCGGGGAATTCAAACTCGAATCCGGATTGACGAAGGCGGCCGGGCACGACGCGGCGACTCTTGAGGACGAGCTCGGGCTCGGTGCGCAGGAAGAACATGCCGATAGCCAGGAGCACCGTGGGCGCAGGCAGGCCGTTCGGCACGTTCCAGGCATCGCGCAGCGCGGCCATAAACTCACGGTTGGGGAGCGGACTGGGCGCGGCGAGATTGACGGGGCCTTCGATCTCTCCATTCGCAATGAGGAATTCGAGAGCGCGGGCGAAATCGGCCTCGTGAATCCAGGAAACATATTGGCGGCCGTTGCCCTGGGTTCCGCCCAGGCCGGCGCGAACCAGGCGAGACAGCACGGCAAAGACACTGCCCGGCTCAGGGCCGAAGACGAGCGAGGTGCGCAGCGCGATCCTGCGCGTGCGCGGCGTTTCGCCGGAGAAGAAGGCGGCCTCCCAGTCCTTGACGAGCTGGATGGTCCAATTCCATTTCGCAGGAGCGCGGCGGCGGGATGAGATCCACTCGTTGCCGCCCAGCTCGCCGGTGGCCTCGTCCATCGGGCGATCGAATTCCGTTCCCTCAGGAGCGTGCCGGTAAATCGTGGCCGATGAGGCGTTCATCCAGAGGCGCGGCGGATTGGCGAGCGTAGCGAAGGCCCGGTGAAGCAGGAGCGTCGGCCCGATGCGCGAATCGTACAGCTCGCGGCGGTTGCGGGCGGTGTAGCGGCAGTTGATGTTGCGGCCGGAGGGATGAATGCAGACGTCGGCGCCTTCAAGCGTCTCGACCCAGGGACCGAGCTGAATTCCGTCCCAATACACCGTCTGCCACGGCGCGGTATACGGCCCACGGGTGAGCACCGTGACGTGATGGCCGCGCTCCTGAAAGAACCGCGCAAGCATGCGGCCTACCTGTCCGCTGCCACCGGGGAGGACGATGCGCAAGGGGCGAGGAGTCAAGAGGCCTGGATTGTCCATGCCAACAGCGTAACGCGCTGACGGGCATTCGAGGGGTTTACTGGCGCGGCGGGAGCGGGTATGCCTGGGCGAAACGCCGCTGGCGATGGACGCGAATCTCGTGGACGATGACAAACACCACGAGGAAGATGACCAGCAGCGGGCCGAAGAGAATCCAGGGCGAGAACACGACGTGGTCCTTGCCGATGGAGACGCTGGCCGGGGTGTGCACCACGCCAAACATCGCGACCAGGTCTTTGGCTACGGTGACGTTTTCACCAAGGTGCACAGAGCCGAAGAAGGAAACAAGATCGCCGCCAATGGAGGAGTTATCGGCGGCCGTGACGTTGCCAAAGAAGTTGACCACGTCGTGGCGGGCCTGGCCGTTGAGGCGCACGTTGCCGAAGAAGACAACGATGTCGCCGTTCACCACTCCGTCTGCATGGACATTGCAGAAGAAGCAGACAGCGTCGTGAACAGGAGCGTCGGGGGTGACTTCGATGTTGTTAAAAAACTGGACCGCGTCCTCGCTGGCGCGCGCCGGCGCGGCGGCAACCGCCAGGGCGGCACCGAATAAACAAACGGCGAGAAATCTCCTATGCATAGGCGTTTGATCCTCGCTACAAGCCAATATACGCGAATGGGCGGCTGGAAGTTCCTTTGAAGTTTGATCTGGCTAAGATACTCATTTTGAGCGACTTATGCTGGATTCAGCGCCTGAGTCCATTCGGCGGCGGTGTCAACAAGGACGTCGGGAGGGGAATCGGAGAGGTTTTGGGGGCCGAAGCCGAAGGCGCAGCCGATGGACCAGGCTCCGGCGTTGCGGGCTGTCTCGACGTCGACTTTGCTGTCGCCGATCATCACAGTCTCGCCGGGGGTGGCGCCGGTCTCGTCCATGAGCGAGCGGAGGCCCAGCGGATCGGGTTTCTTGAGGGGGAAGCTGTCACCGCCATAGATATGGAGGAAGTAATCGGCGAGGCCCAGCCCCTCGCAGATTCCGCGCGCCGGACGCACCGGCTTATTGGTGAGAACGGCCATGGTTCTTTGCGGCCCCCCGGGCGCATCGTGCAGCTCGTGCAACGCCTTGAGCGCGTCGAGAACGCCTTCATAGGCGTAGGTGAAGTCGAGCTTGTGCTCGCGATAGTAGTCCAGAAAAAATGCGTAGGCTTTAGCGAAAAGATCGTCGTTGATCTGGTCAGGAGCAATGCTCCCGGCGAGGGCCAGAGAGCGGCGCATCAGCATGGGCGCGCCGTTGCCGACAAAGCCGGCGATGGTTTTATCGGGCAGCGGGCCACAGTTGAACTCCCGGAGCGTGGCGTTCACGCTGTTGCACAGGTCCTGCGCCGAGTCGATCAGCGTGCCGTCGAGGTCGAATACGAGCAGCTTGAGCCGCTCGACGGGAATGGGGCGAAAGACGCGAATCATCTTCCTTTCAGTCTAAAGGGCGGGCAAGGCGCATTGTATAAACTGAGCAATCAAAGGAATGGAGAGGAGTTCCGCGTAATGAACAAATGTTCGACCATGCTGGCGGCGCCGATCATTCTCGCGACGCGGCTCGCGACAGTGCTGGCGATTGGACTGAGTTCCCTTTCCGCGCAGCAGCCGCAGCGCCCGGCCTTCAGCGCCGACGCGGCGGCGGAGCGCATCCCCAACCTCGGCACACTCAAGACGGAACTGAGGGAGTACCACGATTGCACATGCAAGTGCGGCTGTTATGCGCACGACCTGGACTTACAGGCGGATCGCGCAATCGCGTTCTTGCGTCAGCGGGCTGCAAATCGAAAGCCGCTCGAGAAGCTGGCGCTGATTCTGGATATTGACGATACCACGCTGTCGACCTACGCGGAGATGTCGGCCGCAGATTTCGCGTATAACCCAACCGTCTTCGATCAGTGGCTTGATGCCGCGCAGGCGCCTGCAATTCCCGGCACGATGCGGCTCTACAAGGAGGCGCAGCGGCTGGGGGTGAACATCATCTTTATTACCGGGCGCAAGGAAGCGCAACGCGCCGCAACGGAGCGCAATCTGCTCGCGCAGGGTTTCAACAACTGGAAACTGCTTGTGATGCTCCCGGCGGAGCACGGCTCGCAAACGATTGGCGCTTTCAAGGCTGTAGCGCGGGGGCAGATTGCCGCGGCGGGCTACACGCTGGCCCTCAACGTTGGCGACCAGTGGAGCGACCTGAAGGGCAAGCCGGAAGCTGAGCTTTCGGTGAAATATCCCGACCCGTATTACTTCATCCCTTAAGGCCTGCAAACAGACCTTAGCATGCTGCTAGTGGATGCGAATGTTGCCAGAACCGGTTCCGATGTGCACAGCCGGCCCTCCGCCGCCAATCTCGCCCTTCAGGTGGTGGTGGTCCACGGTCCCTTGCGACACGATCGCGCGATCGCAGTGAATGTCGCCTGAGCCGGCCCCTGCATCCAGTGTCAGCGCAGCATTGCCTGTCCAAAGTTCCACATTTCCCGAACCAGTGCTGATGCGCCAAAACGCTACCGGCGTGCCGTCCACCTTGATATTGCCCGAGCCGGTTCCGGCGCGCAGTCCGCCGTGCAGGTTCTTGAGCTCGATCGAGCCTGAGCCCGTACTAGCTTTCACGTCGCCCGGGCCGATTTGCTCGGCGTAGATGTTGCCCGATCCGGTTTGCACTGTGAATCCGCCTTGCAAGCCCGTGGCGTGAATCGATCCCGAACCGGTGCCCAGCCTGGCATTTGCGCCCACGCTCTCGTCGGTGACGTTGCCTGAGCCTGACGCGGCATCCAGATCGGCATCGGGCGGAGCCTGAATCTCGTAATCGATGCTGATGTTGCCGAGATTCTGATGGCCCGCGCCGATACGGACGATGTTGCCGGTCTGCTGGATGGGAGGATGCGCCGCGATCTCCTGCACCATTGCGTCATTCGAACCCCAGCCCGACTTTACGCGCGCGAAAATATGAATGCGTCCCTCGGGACCGCTGGTTAGATGGATGGAACCCGAACCCGTGTGGACCGTCAGATCGACTCTGCCGGTGACAGAAAGATCGCGCTCAAATGTCGCCTCAGTGGCCCGTGCCGGAACCGCTGCCATGACCGCGAATGCCACCAATACCGTGATTGCTGCACAAAAATGCCTCATCGCGCTCCTCATTTTGCCACCCGAATGATTCTACGCACCCGACAGCCCGCCGGTTCCGTGGAAATGTCACGCTCGAGGCCTTTCCTGACGCCGCGCACACCGTCCGATGCTATCCTCACTGCGAGATGCACGAGCTTTTGCTCATCAAGCCGGCCGCCGTGGCCATGCTGATCCTGGCCAACGCCTACTTTGTCGCGGTCGAATTCGCGCTGATCTCGATCCGCGAAACGCGCGTGGAGCAGTTGCTGGCCGCGCGGGTGCCGGGAGCGCGGGCGGTGCGGAGCCTGCAGCACAACCTCGACGACCTGCTCCCTGCGGTGCAGCTCGGCGTGACCCTCTGCTCCCTGGCGCTTGGCTGGCTGGGCGAGCCGCTGGTGGCGCAGATGCTGGCAGGATGGATGGGCGCACTGCCCCACGCGAATATCTACGGTCACGTGGCGGCCGTGGCCCTCGGATTCGCCATCATCACCTACTTTCACGTTGTGGCCGGCGAGCTGGTGCCCAAAGCGCTGGCGCTACGCCGGGCCGAGGCGCTGGCTGTGGCAGTGGCGCCGCCCATGCTGGTGTTCATGGCCGTCACTCGCCCCGCGGTGCGCCTGCTTAGCCGCTCTGCCGCGGCCGTTCTGCATGCGTTCGATATTCCGTCCGGCGAGCGTGCCGCTTCCATTCATTCCGCCGAGGAGCTGAAGCTTATCGCAACGGCAGCCAGGCGGCTGGGCCTTCTGCCCGAATTTCAAGAGATGCTGGTGCACCGCGCCCTGGAACTCGGCGATGTGCAGGTGCGCGAGATTATGACGCCGCGGCAGAAGATCTTTTCTTTGCCATCGAACATGCTTCTGGAAGATGCATGCACGCGTGTCTTTGGGCGCAGCCATTCACGGATTCCTATTTACGATGAGGCTCGCGGCGCCGAATACATTATTGGGGCGGTATATGCGCGGGATCTCGCGCGGCTGTTCTTTTTCCGTCATTCATCGGCAATTCCCGCAGCGCCCCAGGGCGAAGTTCGACTTGGCCAGATCATGCACGAAGTGCTGGTGGTGCCGGAGACCAAATCGGCACTGGACCTGCTGCACGACTTCAAGCAGAACCGGCGGCACCTGGCCATCGCGGTGGACGAGTACGGATCGACCGTAGGCCTGGTGACGGCGGAGGATGCGATCGAACAGCTTGCGGGCGAGCTCGAGGACGAGTTCGACGCTCCCTCGCAACCGCTGCTGACGAGCGCTGGAGGCGCGGTGGTGATGGATGGCGGCGTGAATCTGCGCGACCTGGAAACGCAGATGCACTGGAGCTTGCCGCGCGACGGCGGCGTGGAAACCCTGGCGGGATTCGTGCTGGCGCGTCTCGGGCACATTCCGAACGTGGGCGAGACCGTGGTGTTTGAGGACCGGCGATTGACTGTGGTGGAGATGGATGCGAGGCGTATCGCGAAGATTCGCGTCGAGCCGGTGCAGCAGAGCACACCTGCATCGGAATAGCTGCGAACAGGCTGAATGCGGAGAATCTCCCAGAGGAAGCAGCGAGCGCAGGCTGCTGCGCATGGGCCTCGGCGATCGCGGCAGGGGCAAACGACACCCTTCAGGGCTGAAGCGGGCGCGAAACCGCCGCGGCGCGTACATCATCCATTAACCTCGTGTAGATGCAAGAACCGGTCTGCATGGATGAAAATAGAATTGGATGAATCCTGCAGACAGGACGAAGAAACGATTGCCGCCCACAGAGACCGATGCTCACCAATGGACCGCAGAAGCGTTTGAGCGACTGGTCTTCGAAGGCAAGCCGAAGGTCGCGGTGTTCGACTGCGACGGAACCCTTTGGAGCGGCGACGCGGGGTACGGGTTCATGGCATGGTCGCTGGAGCAGGGGCTGGTGTCGCGGTCGACGAACGACTGGGTCGACTCACGCTATCGCGACTATCTGGCAGGAAACGTGAGTGAAGCGGCCATGTGCGGCGAAATGGTGCAGATGTACGCCGGACTGCGTGACAGCGAATTGCAGGCTGCCGCCGCACGCTATGTGAGCGAATTTGTGCGCGAGCGCGTCTTTGCCGAGATGGCAGCGCTGGTGGAGAAGATGCGGCAGGCCGGGATTGAGATTTGGGCCGTCAGCTCGACGAACCGGTGGGTGGTGGCAGAAGGCCTGCGCGATTTCGGCATCACTGAGGAGCACATTTTGGCGGCTGAGGTGCGTGTCAAGGACGGCATCATCACCAGTGAGATCGTTGACGTGCCGACGGACGAGGCGAAGGCGGCTGCGCTCAAGCGAGTGGGCCTGCCCGCGCCCGATGCCGTGTTTGGCAACTCAATTCACGACCTGGCAATGCTGAAGATGGCGCGCTGTCCCTTTCCTGTGAATCCATCTCCGGCGCTGCTTGTAGCGACGGCGAAGAGAGGTTGGGGCTACTTCAGGCCGCGGGTGGCCGAGGGCGTTGAAGCGGCGGTGGGTGGGGAGTAGAGCCGGTGGTTGACGGTTCGCCGCCATCCAGAATATGACTCCGGAGGGCCGAGCCTGGAGGCTGCGAATGGATACAATCCTTAGACAATTCTCTCTTTTCTGTCATTTACACTGGATTGCGTGAATGACAGCCAACCCAAGCCGAAGACACATACTCCCGGGCCCGCACTTCGTTTTGTGGCGGCTGCGCTGATCGTTCGTGACCGCGAAGTGCTGATTGGGCAGCGGCGGGTGGATCAGCCCATGGGTTCATTGTGGGAGTTTCCGGGCGGGAAGATTGAGCCTGGCGAGAGCCCGCAGGAGGCGCTGGCGCGCGAATTGGTCGAAGAGCTAGGCATTCGCGCAGAGGTTGGCCCCGCGGTGACGCGCATTCGCCACAACTATCGCGGCGGTGGCGCTGTGGATTTGCAGTTCTTCGCAGTTCGCAGTTTTGTGGGCGACATCGACAATCAGATCTACCAGCAGGTGCGCTGGGTGAAGTTGGAAGAATTGACCGACTACAAATTCCTGGCTGCGGATCGCGGGCTGATCAAGGATTTGGCGGCGGGGAAACTGCTATGAAGCAGCTTTCAGCTCCCGGCTCCTGAACTTGCTGTCATCAGTGGCCCGGCATCATCCCCCAGAGCATCACCAGCGTCATCCCGATCACGATAATGCTGGTGGCCCATGCGATCACGTTCCAGAGGCGCGAGTTTTTGTGCTCGCCCATCAGGTCAGCGCGATTGATGAGCATCAGCATGAGAATGATGACAACCGGGAGCAGGACACCGTTGAGCACTTGCGACAAGATGGCGACGTTGATGAGCTGAGCATCCGGCAGCAGCAGGACGGTGATGGCGCCGCCGGCAATGAGCAGCGTATAGAGCCAGTAGAAGAATGGCGCTTCGCGGAAGCTTTTGTCGACGCCCGATTCGACGCCCAGCCCCTCGCAGACGGTGTAAGCCGTAGACAGCGGCAGAATGGACGCGGCGAATAGCGAGGCATTGAAAAGCCCGAAGGCAAAGAGGATGAAAGCGTAGTCGCCGGCCAGCGGGCGCATGGCCTCGGCCGCGTCGGCGGCCACCTGAATGGCCCCCATGCCGTGCACAAAGAGCGTGGCCGCGCAGGCCACCACGATGAACCAGGCGATGAGATCGGTGAAGATACTGCCAACGATCACATCGAGGCGCGAGGCGGCGTAGTCCTTGACGCGGATTCCCTTCTCCACGATCGACGACTGAAGGTAGAACTGCATCCAGGGCGCGATGGTGGTGCCGACAACGCCGATGGCCATGTACATGTAGGCTTTGTCTCCCCACACCGATTTGGCGGGGAGCTTGACAGTAGCCCACAGCGCATCGTGCCAACTGGGCTGCGACAATACGCCGGCAAAGATATACGTGATGTAGACAGCCGACGCGACGAGGAAAATCTTTTCCGTGCTCTTATAGTCGCCGCGGATGACCAGCGCCCACACGAGTGCGGCGCAGATGGGCACGGAGATCAGCTTGGACACGTGAAACAAATGCAGCGAGCCGGCGATACCGATGAACTCGGTGACCACGTTGGTGTAATTGACTACGACCAGCAGCACCATAAGGACAAAGGTGAGGCGCAGGCCGAACTCCTCGCGGATAAGATCGCTGAGACCCTTGCCGGTGACCACGCCCATGCGGGCACACATCTCCTGCACCACGATGAGCGCGATGGTGATGGGAATCATGGTCCACAGAAGGGTGTAGCCGTATTGCGCGCCGGCCTGAGAGTAGGTGAGGATGCCGCCGGAGTCGTTATCGACATTAGCAGTAATGAATCCGGGACCGAGAACGGCCAGAAAGAGAAGGATCCGGATTCGCCAGCGCTTCCACATGGTGACGCGAGTTCCTAGGGTGGATTCATTGCGGTTTTAGGTTGGCGGAAAAAGATTCCTCACTGACCATAACAGGCGGGACCCGAACGCGCGAAGCCGGAGGCGGAAGTTTCTCGCCGGCTGTCCCATGCAAAAAGGGTGGACTCTTCACAAAGAAGAATCCACCCCTCACTCGCTCAGAAATTCTGCGCTTTTTTTGGCCCGCTTTAAGCCGAGGCCGCGAGCACGCGCTCTGTTTGCTGCATCGGCGACACGCCGTTGCCGAGCAGGGACTCCACTACGTTCGCCGCGGAGTAGCTCGCGCGTCCCGGCGCAACGAACTGCGCAATCGTATTCAGGTCGTCGCCTACGGTTATCAGAGCCGGCTCAACCGAGCCATTCTTGCGCGTCTGCTGGTGCCCTATATTCGCCATCAGAGTATTGCAGAGGCACTTGCGCCCAACGGTGTCCTCGATCTTGCCGCCTTTGGCGACGTAGTTTTCAACTGGCTCCGCCGAGCAACGATAGCCAATCTGGTCATCGCCCGCCGCGTATGGCTCGCGGAGATAACCAAGATCGCAAATCCGGTTTCGCCCATAGTAGACATTGGGCTCCGAAGAGGTGCCCTCTAGCCGCGCAACCTTGAACGGAAATCCCGTGGGCGAGGCCAGCGGATCGGTAAACACTTCGCCGGCGCCGGCAATCGCCTGCTCGATCAGCCGCGTCTTCAGGTCTGCCCTCATGCCCGATTCCCGGCTGAACGCAAATGCGGTTCCCACCTGCACTCCCGCCGCGCCCTGCTCCAGCGCCTCGCGCAGCTTGGTTGCGCTGCCATACCCGCCGGCCAGCCAGAAGGGAACGCCCAGCGCCCGCAACTCCTCGATGTTCACCCGGTCGCGCTCGCCATAGAGCGGCTCTCCTGCGGCGTTGAGCTGCAGCTTACCCCGTGGCGGCGCGTTGTGTCCGCCTGCCGTCGGGCTTTCAATCACAAGGCCGTCTACGCGGCCGCTTGAGCGACGCAGCATAGTGGCCGCCAGGGTGTTCGACGAAACAATGGCCAGAAACCTTGGCCGGTCGAGTGCCGGCAGCGGTCCTTCCGCGTAGTCGGCCGGATCGAGCCGCATCGGCTCGTCAAAATCCGCAGACTGACCATGCGCCGCGCCGGCTATAGCCAAGCGATACTCCGCGGCATGGTTCGCCGCAAACGCATCCAGCACTCCGGGAATGTGGAGCGGGATTCCCGCACCCATCAGCACATAGCCTACGCCCGCCAACATAGCGCCGTAGATTGAAGGCAAATGGGGGATCTGCACTTTTTCAAGATAGTTGATCCCGACAGGATTGCTGTGGCCTTCCTTAGCCAGAAAAACCTCAACGAAGTTGCTCACGATGCAGAGCTCGATGAGCTTGCGCGAATCGTGTTTCTGGTGCATGCAAAGCGCCTTATAAGGCGCACCTGCAGCCGTACCGCCAGGCACGAAATACTCCTGCCAGATGCGCTTCGCCATCTCCTGAAACGGAAACGCGTCCAGTCCACGGCGCATGTTTCCGCCCTGATCGCCGTCCGCGAGGCGGCGCACAAAGACCGAATCCAGCGCCGTGCCCGACACGACGCCTAACTGGCCAAGTTTTGAGACGGCCTGGGCCAGGCGCCAATTCGACACACCTACGCCCATTCCGCCCTGAATGATTTTGGGAAATGGGATCATGTATGAATTGTTTCATAGATTCAGAAAAATCCGCGAGTTTGAATCGAGATTCGGCAATTTACGCGTCCAAAGTGAGCAGAATTGCTCAATCTGGGACAAACGCATCTCGATATTCGAGCCCGGCGGGGATTGCCAAACACGATTGGCGTCCCCAGGTATTGCGGCTTGTGTTCTGAGCGACTGGGAACGATGAAACCCAGGCGAGCCTTAGGCAAGAAAAATACTGAAGTATCCACTTGACAATTTTCCAGACTTGGACAATACTGAAGTTGTTGCTTCAGTATCTTCTCCAGGAGGAAAAAACAACATGACCGCAACTGAGTCGAACACGATCCACAATACCTTCGTCATCGAACGCAACTTTCCCCAGCTTCCGGCGCGCGTGTTCTCCGCCTTTGCCCAGCCCGCTCTGAAGCGCCGCTGGTACGCCGAGGGCGACCACGAGATCCAGGAATTCCATATGGATTTTCGTTTGGGCGGAAGCGAACAGTTCCAGTATCGCTTCAAGGAGGGCCATCCGATTGCGGGGGCGGTGATTGCGAATGAAAGCGTTTATCAGGACATCGAAGCCGACAAGCGAATTGTGATGACCACGAAAATGTCTCTGAATGGGAAGACCATCGTAGTGATGCTGGCGACATTCGAGTTTGTGCCGGCTGAGAAAGGGACGGATGTGATCCTCACGCATCAGGGGGCCTACATCGACTGGCCGGACGGGGTGAGGATGATCGAAGTGGGCTGGAATGGGCTCATCGATCGGCTGCATAAGGAACTGGCGCAGTAAAGGGGACCGATGCGCGATCGTCCAATCGACATCAACCGACTGTTTCACGCGCTGGGCGATCCCACGCGGCGAGCTATTCTCGACAGGCTCGTCGAGAGGCCCGCGTCGGTTTCAAGGCTGGCAGAACCCCTCGGAATCACTCTCACCGCGGTGGTGCAGCACCTGCAGATTCTTGAGGACGCGAGGTTGGTGCATACGGAAAAGCTCGGGCGGGTGCGCGTCTGCCGGCTTGAGACCGCGGGGTTTCGTGCTCTCGAGCAATGGACGCGCAATCACCGAACGGCGTGGGAGCGAAAGCTCGACCGGTTCGCCGAATTGCTCAGCGAAGAGGACAAGAATCCTTAGCAAACGCGTGACGATTTCATACGGAATCGCTATAGCTTTTCGCGCAGAAAGCTGATGACGCGCTCGGCTTGCACCACGCCAACCATGCGGCCATGCAAGTCAACGACGGGAAGCGCGTGCAGGTTGTATTTGTCGAACATTTCGGCCAATTCGTTTTGTTTCATGTCTGGCGGGCAAGAGATGACGCGAGGCTCGGCCAGGACGTTCAGGTGCGAATCGGGCTGAGCCATGACCAGGCGAGCCAGCGGAATGGCGCCGCGAAGCATACGCTGCTCATCGAGCAGAAAAACTTCGGTCACGCTTTCCGGATCGCCGTCGAAGCTGCGCAGCGCCTGCACGCCCTGCGCAACGGTGGCGTCCACGCCCAGGTAGACGAATTCCGTGGTCATGCAGCCGGCGGCGGAGTCCTCGTCGAACTCAAGCAGTTCCTCGACCTCCTGCCGCTCCTCCGGCTCCATCTCCTCGAGGATGGCGTCGGACTGCTCCTCGGAGAGCTCGGAGAGCAGATCGGCGGCGGCGCCGGGGTCCATCTCTTCCACGATGTCCGCGATGCGCTCCTCGTCGAGCTTTTCGAGCAGCGCCTTTTGCAGCTTGGGCTCGACCTCTTCCAGAGTCTCGGCGGCCACCTCCTGGTTGAGTGAGGTGAAGACGGCCTCCCGCTCGGCGGGCGCCAGATCTTCCAGAATGTCGGCCAGCTCGGAGGGATGGATGCCGGCGAGCCGCTCGTGTTCGATGCGCAGCTTGACGCGCCGCGCGGGATCGGGCTCAATGACGTCGACGAATTGCCAGGGAATGGCGCGCGCGATGAACCTGCGTGAGATGGATTCGAGCCGCGTACGCGGCAAGACGCCTTTGAAAACCCTGCGAAACGCTCCCCGCAGTCCGACTTCGACTTCAGCCACGCGCAGATGGTGGACAGCCCCCTGATCGGTCCATTCCAGATCGACATCGTTGACGCGGACCACTTTTCGGCCGTTGATGTCGATAATCTGGCGGTCGATGAGGTCCCGCTGCAAAAAGAGATAGCTGCCTTCGTCCTTGAGGGGAGCGAGCGCCTCAGCCGAGCGCAATTCGAGCGTGCCGGCAGGAGTTTCCATAATTTCCTGCGAAGGCACAATCGAAAGGCCAGAGCGGGTCTTGAGAGCAATCCCTGCCACCCTGCCGCCGTCCGGTCCCGTGGTAACGACAATATCCTTGAGCTTGCCCCTCAACTGACCGTGCGCGTCTGTCACCGGCGTGCCGAGAAGCGCCGTCAGGCTGACGCGGATTGGGGTGCGCTGGTTCATGCGCGGCTCCGTGGGTTGAAGGTCGACCTATGGACCGAAGTTTACTCCCATGGGCGAGGCGCATGCCGTCGTGAATCCGCGCCGGGACCAACGAAAGTAATCCCTTGTCCGCTTGACACAATCGCATCCAGACTTGAAACTGCCAGCTAGGTTGATGAAGCGCGGGATGGCGTTTGCAGCGCCTTCAGTGGAGGCAGAAAGCAGCCTGGTGACTGGACCGAGCAGAGAACGGCGGAGTTTCCGGCTAAGCTCCACCATGGATAGTGTCAGCGAGGTGGAAGAGGCCGCGGATCAGTTGGCCACGGAGGCAGGTCTGGACGAGGATCAGCGCTTCCACATCGGCATGGCTGTCCGCGAGGCAGCCATTAATGCCGTGCTGCACGGCAACGAATACGATCCCGCACGGCAGATCGACGTCTCGCTGGAGAATACGGGCAAGGACCTGGTGATTGTGATTGCCGACCAGGGCCACGGATTTAACCCCGACAAAGTGCCCGATCCGCTGGCAACCGAGAACCTTCTCCGCGGCACCGGCCGCGGCATCTTCCTCATCCGGTCTCTTATGGATGAGGTACACTTTCGACAATTGCATCCAGGGACCGAGTTGACGCTCATCAAGCATCTGGCGCCAACGGCCAAAAACACTTAGCATGGTGGCGAGCGCGGGAAGCAAGGAATCATCGTTTATCCCGCGAAGGGGCCGGGCGTGGAGTTTTCCGCAAGCCGGCGGCGGCAAAGATGCTATAACCGAATTAGCGAGAAGGAGGAAATTTCCGTGGCACTTGCGATAGCTTCCAGGGAAGTGGATGGCGTCACAGTTTTGGAACTCAGCGGGCGGATCACATTAGGCGAGGGCAGCGTGCAACTGCGCGACGCCATTCGGGATCTGATCGGCAAAGGGCAGCGAAACATCCTGCTGGATGTGGGTGAAGTGAGCTACATTGACAGCTCGGGTCTGGGTGAACTGGTGAGCGCCTACACCACAGCGAGGAATCAGGGCGCGAAACTGAAACTGCTCAAACTGACCAAGAAGGTCCACGACCTGCTGCAACTGACCAAGTTGTATACCGTCTTCGACATCTACGATGACGAGGCCAGCGCGATCGCTTCCTTCAAGTAGCCCCATTCGGGCGAAGCTCTGAGACAAGAAGGCCATCCCGCCCACGCGGAATGGCCTTTTGCTTGTTCCTCGGCTGGGCCGCCCGAGCAGCGGTGCGAATCTAAAAGCTCACGTTGGGCACGGCCTGCGACGCCGGGCTGGCGGTGAAGTAGGCATTGTTTTGGTGGAAGCCGGCAATTCCCGCCCAAACGCTGTTGGGGAATTGCAAAATAAAGGTGTTGTAGTCCTGTATTGCGTCGTTGTAGCGCTTGCGCGCGACGCTGATCCGGTTCTCGGTGCCCGAAAGCTCATCCTGCAAGCGCATGAATTGATCGCTGGAACGCAGCTGCGGGTAGTTCTCGGTCAGGACGAGTACCTTGGCAAGAGAACCATCGAGCTGATTGTTCGCGGCGATCTTGTCTGCCGGGGTTTGGGCGTTCATCAGTCCTTCCCGCGCCTGCGCGATGTCGGCAAACACGCTGCTTTCTTCTTTGGTGAAGCCCTTTACGGTTGACACCAGGTTGGGGATCAGGTCAGCGCGACGCTCCAGTTCTACATCAACCTCAGACCATCGCGATTTTACTGTCTGATCCTTGGTCACCATCTGATTTTTTGCGCTGACGAAGCTGCCAGCGATCATCAGCACCACGAGAAGCAGGACGCCCAAAACAGCCAAGGTAATTCCAAGTCCACGGCTCATACAGTTCGATTCTCCTCCGGCTTCTATATGCGAGAAGCCACGCAAACTTTCTTGCTCCTACCAACTTCCTCCGGCGCCGCCGCCACCAAATCCGCCGCCGCCACCGCCAAATCCACCAAAACCTCCACCGCCGCCACCGCCGCCGAAACCTCCGCCGCCAAATCCGCCGCCCATCCCAGAGCCTCCACGCCAACCGCCCCGCCCCCAGCCGCCAAAGAAAAGGCTGGTGCCGAAAAGAATGCGAAACAACGAACCTCCGCCAAAGAGGATTAACACAAGGATAAGCAGAACCAGCTTGCCGGCGGACGAGCCCTGGTCCGCTGGCTGGCTCGGAGGGGCCGCCGGCTGGTCTTGATTGAGCGTGATTTTGGCGTCGTCTGCGATCACCTTGGCGACCTCGCCCACGGCGAGCGTTACCGCGCCGTCGTAATCCGAGGCCTTCAGGTCGGGAACCATGTCGCGGCCAATGTCGCCGGTCTTGCCATCGGGCAGGATCCCTTCGAGACCGTAGCCAACTTCGATGCGGTACTTGTGGTCGGCGACAGCCAGCAGCACCATGGCGTACTTGTTGTCGCCCTTGTTGCCCATCTTCCAGTGGTCTTCAAGCTGGTTTGCGTAGTCAGCTGCGTCGTCGCCGTTGAGGTCGTGCACGGTGACGACGGCGATCTGCGCGTTGGCTTGAGAGTGGTCGAGCTGCGCGCAGATCGAGTCCAGCCGCGTGATCGCGTCAGGCGACAGCACGTGCGCAAAATCGCTGACATAGTCGGTGGGTTGGGGCAGGCTTGCGACCGATTCGGCGCGGGAGGCAGCGGGGAGGAATGCGAAAAGAACCGCCAGCAACGGCGGAAACATGGCGAAACGCGCGCGGCGAAGGCCTCTCATTCCTCCATTATTGTACGTTGACGGGGCGCGGCGAGTTCCCGGAGGTGCGTTACGGCCGCACCTTATTGCGGCAGGAGATGAGGAGCTGCGATTTCGATGAATTCGCGAGAGCTAATGACCTTGGTGCTCCGCCAGAATCGTGGAAAATGTCTCAGATTATCCGTAATCAGGTAGTCCGCACGAGCCGCTTCTGCGCATTCAAGGAATAAATTGTCGTCGGGATCGTAGGTTACTTCGAGATTGCGCTGCGGCGAAACAAGGAAGCTGCGATTGCGGATCATCTGAAGAATCTGCGCGCGAGTTCCTTTCCGAATGTGCAGCATGCTGCGTGCCAGCACCTCCGAATACTCGTCAAGGATTGGATCCGAAACATAAAGTCGCGCCGGTTTTGTAACCGCTAAGATCAGCGCCACGCGCTGTAGCCCTAGCGGCCTAAGCGCGGCAGAAACCACGACATTTGTGTCGACGACGAGCCGAAGATTGAGCATCACCGCCGCTTCTTGCGTGCGCGCGTGGATTTGATCAACTGGTCGATTTGGCGCGAAGTGAGTCTATCGGTTCCGTTTCGCCGCGACTCTTCTCCAACGATTTTCAGGATTTCCGGCTCCGGAGCAGCGAGTTTCACGTAGTCACGAATGCTGAGCAGCACGGCTCGCGGCATACCCCGCTTTTCGATTACCAGGGATTTCCCCTCGCTGTCGACTCGATCCAGAATCTTGCCAAAATTGGCTCGTGCTCTCAAAGCGGAAACGACAGTTGCGTTACCAATTGCTCCGGAAGTCCCCATGACAACTCTCCAGTCTGATGAATTGAACTGTACAATTTTGCCGGATGGGAGTCAACCGATACACTGGGATAGAAATGAGCCAGAATCCGCTGCCCACGCCGCCAGTTGTGCGCAAAATTCACACCGAAACGCGAATGCACGGAGTGCTGCTTGCGGACGACTACGCCTGGCTGCGGGACAAGGACAATCCAGATGTGACCGCATATCTGGAGGCCGAGAATGCCTATGCTGAGGCGGTGATGGCGCCGCTTGCTGGCCTGCGCGAAGAGCTTTACCAGGAGATGCTGAGCCATGTGAAGCAGACCGATGTCTCCGTTCCCTACCGCGACGGCGGTTGGTGGTATTACACGCGCACCGAGGAGGGGCTGCAGTATGGGATCCACTGCCGCAAGCGGGGCGGGCCGGCCGGAGCGGGCGGCGATGCGGCAGAAGGGGACGCGGCGGAAGAGGTGCTGCTTGATGGAAATCAGCTCGCGCAGGGACAGGCGTTTTTTGCGATTGGCGACACCGATATTACGGATAATGGCCGCTGGCTGGCTTATACAACCGACACCAAGGGCTTTCGCCAATACACCCTGCACATCAAGGACCTAGAGACCGGCGAGACTTTGGCGGGCGAGGTCGAGCGTGTGGGGTCCGTCGTTTGGGCGGCGGACAATCGGACACTGTTTTACACCGTTGAGGACGAGCAGCAAAAGCGGCAGTTCCAATTGTGGCGGCATGTGCTGGGCTCCGCGCACGCGGAAGATGTGCTGGTCTACCAGGACGACGACGGGCGCTTCAACCTGGCCGCCGGGCGGACGCGCGATGGAAAGTACATCGTTGTGGAAGCGGCCAGCCATACGACAAGCGAGGCGCGGGTGCTACGAGCGGACGAGCCGGCCGGCGCCTTTTCGCTGATCGCGCCGCGCGAGGATGAGCACGAGTACTCGGTCGACCACCGCAACGGGCTGTGGTTTATTCGGACGAACGATCAGGGGCGCAATTTCCGGCTGGTAACGGCGCCCGTGGCTACGCCGGGCCGCAAGCACTGGACCGAGCGGATTGCCCACCGCGACAAGGTAATGATCGAGGACGTCGATCTCTTCGCGGGGTTCTTTATCGCGTGTGAGCGCGAGGATGGGCTGCCGCGATTGAGGCTGTGGAAATTCGCAGACGACAGTGCTGAAGCTGCCCCCACGGGTGAAATCGCCTTCCCCGAGCCGGCCTACAGCGCGCACCCGCATATCAATCGCATCTTCGAGACGGCGACGTTTCGCTACGCGTATCAATCGCTGGTAACGCCAAGCTCGGTGTACGAATACGACATAGCGACAGGCGCGTCGACGCTGCTCAAGCAGCTCGAGGTTCCGGGCGGATTCGACCGCACGCTCTACGCGAGCGAAAGGATTCACGCAAAGGCGCAGGATGGGGTCGAGGTTCCGGTCTCGATTGTTTACCGCAAGGATAAGTTCGCAGGGAACAGCTCGGGCACGAAAAGTTCAGCAGTTTCCCAGGTCCCAGAATCGGGAACCGAGGCACCCAAGAATCCGCTTTATGTGTACGGCTATGGATCGTATGGCTACTCTCTGCCCATCGGGTTCAGCTCGAACCGGCTGAGCTTGCTTGATCGCGGTGTAGTGCTGGCGTATGCGCACATTCGCGGTGGCGGCGACCTGGGCGAGCCATGGCACGACGCGGGAAAGATGCTGGTGAAACGCAATACTTTTAGCGACTTCATCGCCTGCGTAGAACACCTGACCGCGCGGGGATACGGCGATCCGAGGCGCGTGGCGGCTGAGGGCGGGTCGGCAGGAGGGTTGCTGATGGGCGCGATCGCCAACATGCGGCCCGACCTATTTCGCGCGATTGTCTCGCACGTTCCATTTGTGGACGTGATGAACACGATGCTCGACGCTTCCCTGCCCCTGACGGTTCCCGAATACGAAGAGTGGGGCGACCCGAATCAGGAAGAGTATTTCCGTTACATGTTGAGTTATTCGCCGTACGACAATCTGCGCGCGGCGAACTATCCCGCGATGCTCGTGAAGACCAGCCTGCACGACAGCCAGGTGATGTACTGGGAACCGGCTAAGTATGTGGCCAAGCTGCGAACGCTGAAGACGGATTCGAATCCGCTGCTGCTGGTGACCAATATGCAGGCCGGGCACGGCGGAGCGAGCGGGCGATACGACTATCTGAAGGAGATCGCGCTGGACTACGCGTTCTTGCTTCGTGAATTCGGACTTGCGTGACGGTCTACGCCGATCAGCCGCTCAGTCGCCGCGCTTCAGCTCTGCCAGCGTCTTTTCCAGGCTCGCGGCGTCCTCCACGTTCAGCGCCTTCAAAGCGGGGTCGATCTGCTTGAGCAGGCCGCAGAGCACCTTGCCGGGGCCGACTTCGATGAAAAGATTAGCGCCCGCAGCTCTCAGCGATTGCACGCAATCGACCCAGCGGACTGTGCCGGTGACCTGGCGGATGAGCGCGTCGCGCGTTGCATCGGCCGTGGTAACAAGGCCGCCGGTGACGTTGGCAGCCACGGGAATGTGCGGGTCGTGCATCGCGACGCCGGAGAGCACGCGAGCCACTTCCTCCTGGGCCGGCTGCATGAGCGCACAGTGAAAGGGAGCACTGACGGGAAGCATGACGGTACGGCGCGCGCCCCTGGCCTTGCAGAGCGCGGAAGCTTTTTCAACCGCCCCAGCAGCGCCAGAGATGACCGTCTGACTTGGCGAGTTGAGATTCGCCGCCTGCACCGTCAATCCGGTTTCGCGCGCGGCCTCTTCGCAAGCCTCGGCGACCTGTGCGGCTTCGAGCGCAAGAACAGCGGCCATGGCTCCCTGCCCTGCCGGAACCGCCTGCTGCATGGCATGGCCGCGGGCCTTGACGGCGCGCACCGCATCGGCGAAGGAAAGCGTACCGGCGATGACGTGAGCCGACCACTCGCCCAGCGAATGCCCGGCTGCGAGCGCCGGCGCAACGCCATGCTCGCCGATAACGCGCGCGGCTGCAACGCTGACCGTCATGATGGCCGGCTGCGTGTTCCCGGTCAGGCGCAGATCTTCTTCAGGCCCCTCGAAGCACAGCTTCGACAACGGGAAGCCGAGCGCTGCGTCGGCTTCGGCGAAGGTTTCGGCTGCCAAGGGAAATCGTTCGGCGAGCTCGCGGCCCATGCCAACGGCCTGCGAACCCTGCCCCGGAAAGAGAAAGGCGATTTTGTTGGTCATTTCTGTAAGACTCTATCGTGCCAGTGAGATTCTATCGCGCCGCGCGCGGGGGTTATCCCAGCCAGCGAATCCCGAAGGACGGCTTCGCGTTCAGTTCCAGCGCTTCTTGTCGTCGGAATCGTCATCGATCCGGCGGCCCTGTCCGTCGAACTTTACGGTGCGGCCCTGCGAGCGCATGTAAACCTCGAACTTGCGGGCCGCGCGGCGGCGCTTCCAACGGTAGTAGCGGTTGCGCAGGCCGAACCAGCCTTCGCTGAGCATGAAGGACATTCCACGCCGGGGCGCAATGCGCACGAAGGCAAGACCGGCGAGTGCTCCGCCTAGTTGTGCGAACGCATACATTCGTTCCTGGCCAAACAGCATGGCCACGGCAATAAGCGCATAAATCATGACCATGTAGCGCGCCTTGATGCCGATGACGAAGAATAGAAGGAACTGCGTGTCGCCATAGAGGAGCCCAATGGCTACCAGCAATCCGAAGATTCCGCCAAAGCAGCCGAAGAGCGGGCTGACGTTGAGGAGCAGCGAAGGGGCCAGCGTTTTCGCGACCAAATAGAGCACCAGCGCAGCCGCGGCGGTGCCCAGCACGGAAACCGCATAGAGGCTTGTAACCCAGTTGGCATCGTGAAAGGCCTCGAGAAATCCTGCGAGAAACCACAGCGACAGCAGCTCGAAAAGGGTCCCAAGGATTCCGACATGCACAAAGCTGTAGGTGAAGGGCTGCCAGAGGGCTCCATGCATGAAGGAATAGGGGTCGAAGACGAGCGAGCCGGCAATCGTTCCGGCGGAGGAAGACGCCAAGGTCGCCAGCACCAGGACAAAGTATGCGGCCAGGTTGATGAGAATCAACCGGCGCGTGGCACCTTTGAAGTCAGGGAAGGCGAGCGGGCTGGAGCCAAATCTTGGCATCGTAATCAACAGGGTAAACGCTCAAGCGCGCCGGTGTCATGGCGAGTGGGGCAAAGCGTGGGAGAGCAGCCCCCGGGGCGGATGAGCACACTAATTGGTCTGCACCGGCGATGGGGCACAGCCAACGACCCTCCCGAAATGCGCATCGTCTAAGGAGTAGGGAGGGCCTCTTTTCCGGCAACGAGAATGCCGGCTTCAAGTGTGCCTTTTGGCTCTTGACCTGAGGCCGGGTTCTCCCTAAAACTAGCGATGGTTGCCGAACGAAGACGGTCTCATCCTGCGATACGATTCGGCTTGGAAAGTGAGGAGGCTGCCATGCCCAGCTGCCCTGAATGCGACACCGCCCTGAACATTGAAATCGACGAAGTGGAAGAGGGCGACGTGATAGCCTGCGAAGAGTGTGGGACGGAGTACGAAGTGGTTGGCGTCGAACCGCTGGAGTTGGCGCGCATCGAAGAGGGTCTCGAAGAGGAAGAAGATCTCCTGACAGAGGATGAGGAGGAGTAGGAATGAGCCGAGCCGGCTTGGTGGCGGCGACTGTATTGAGTCTTCTTGCATTCGGAGCTCTTCCTGCAGGGCCGCGGAATACGCTCCTTTCTTCCGCAACGTGGGCCCAAAACATTGGCATGCGCACCGTTTCGGGCACTGTGCTGAACGCGAGCTCCGAGCCCGTTCCAGGGGCCACGGTTTTCTTGAAGGACGAGAAGAGCAAAACCATTCGCAGCTTTGATTCCACGGCGGAAGGCCACTTCCACTTCGCGCAGGTCGACATGAGCATCGACTTCGACTTGTGGGCGGAGAAAGACGGCAAAAAGAGCGCGATCAAGACCGTAAGCTCGTGGGACGCGCGCAAGGATTTCATTTCGGATCTGAAGTTGAAATAGCCTGTCGCGGTGTGCGTTTCGCGCGGGATCGCGAATTTGCGCGGCGGCACCGGAGGCCAGCCCGCGGGTTGAGTTTCAGCCGTCCAGCTTTTTTGTCACCAGCTCATTGAGCAATGCCGGATTAGCCTGGCCCCTCGACGCGCGCATCACCTGGCCTACAAAGAATCCCGCCATCGTCTTCTTGCCGCCGCGATACTGTTCAACCTGTTTGGGATTGGCGGCGATCACCTCGTCAATCAGCTTTTCGAGCGCGGCAGCGTCGGTGATCTGCTGAGGCTTCTCGCGCTCATAGACAGGGCCGAAGTCTTCACCGGTTTCAAAACTCACATCGAGAATCTGTTTCATTTGCTTTGAGCTGATCTTGCCCTCATCGAGCAGATCGGCGGCCAGCACAATGCCGGCCATGGTTACGGGAGATCGATCCAGCTCGAGGCCCCGCGCCTTCAGGCGTCCGCCTACCTCGCTCAGGAGAACGTTGACCACGCGCCGTGGATTGCGCGCCGTCTTTGCCGCGGCTTCGAAGCGATCGGCAAACTCGCGCGAGGCAGTGAGCGTGTGTGCGTCCTGAACGCTCAGTTCGTATTCGGCGATCATGCGCTTGCGCCGCGCCTCCGGCAGCTCCGGCAGCTCCGCTGTTCTACGTTCCAGGAATTCGGGCGATACGATCACCGGCGGCAGGTCCGGCTCGGGAAAGTAGCGGTAGTCGTGCGCCTGCTCTTTGGAACGCATGGAGTACGTGCGGCCTTCGTTGGCGTTCCATAGCCGAGTTTCCTGCATCACGCGCCCGCCCGATTCGATCACCTCGACCTGGCGCTCGATTTCGTACTCCAGCGCCGCGCGAATGAACTTGAAGCTGTTGACGTTTTTCACCTCGGCCTTGGTGCCAAATTTTTCCTGGCCCCTGGGACGAACGCTGACGTTGGCATCGCAACGCAGCGAACCCGCCTCCATGTTGCAATCGGAGACGCCGGTATAGAGCAGGATCTCCTTGAGCCGCGTGAGGTATTCGAAGGCCTCGTCGGGCGTGCGAATGTCGGGCTCGCTGACGATTTCGATGAGGGGCGTGCCGCAACGGTTCAGGTCGAGATAGGTGCGCGTGGCGGAGTCAGAGAATCCCTCGTGGAGGCTCTTGCCCGCATCTTCTTCCATGTGCAGGCGCGTAATGCCGATGCGCTTCCACCCCGGCGACCCCGGCTCTTCGGGCCACCTGTCGCCGCGGGCGCCGGTCATCGTCGAACCGTCTGTCGTTGGAACATCGATCCATCCGTGCTCGGCCAGAGGCTTGTCAAACTGCGAAATCTGGTAGCCCTTGGGCAGGTCGGGATAGAAATAGTTCTTGCGGGCGAAGATGGACTGTTCGCGCACCTGACAGTTGAGCGCCACCGCGGCCAGCGTGGCGAATTCGACCGCCTTCGCGTTTAAAACTGGCAGCGCGCCCGGTAGCCCAAGGCAAACAGGGCAGACGTTCGTATTCGGGTCGGATCCGAAATGATTCGCGCATCCGCAGAAAGCCTTTGTGGCTGTGAGCAGTTGCACGTGCACTTCGAGGCCAATGACAGGCTCGTACTTGATCAGAACATCGGGAGATACGGCCGTCGCGGGCATGTTTGGATTCTAGCGCGAGATGCGAGCGCGCCGTGTTTCGGAGCGCGAGTGGCCTGCACTGGGTGCGATTGCCTACAATCGGAAGCGCGTCGCAGAACGGTTGGTTGGCAGCCGTCCGCGGCGATCTGGAACCGATTGGAGCACTCTCGTGGATCGCTCGAACCTTTGCAAAACGACTCTTTTCGTCGCGGCTCTGGCCGGGTTCTTTGCTGTTGCCCCGCTAAAAGCCCAGGCGCCCGCAACCCCGCCCCAGACCCAAGTGCCTGCAGCGCAACCGGCACCACGGCCGCAGACCTCGCCGGCGGCACAGACCTCCCCGTCTGGGCATCCGAATAATCCGTATTGGATGGATCACGACAAGCAGTTGCTGGTGGACTTTGGCGGGCTTGAGCGCTTCAAGGAGGCTAACGCAATGCTGACTGCGCCGAAGCCGGGCGAGAATCGAGTGGTCTTCATGGGCGACTCGATCACGCAGGGATGGAAGCTGGATGAGTCGTTTCCCGGCAAGCCGTACATTAATCGCGGCATCGGCGGGCAAACTTCTCCGCAAATGGTGGTGCGGTTCCGGCAGGACGTGATCGATTTGAAGCCCAAGGCTGTGGTGATTCTCGCCGGAATAAACGACGTTGCCGGGAACACGGGGCCCATGACGCTGGAGCAGACCGAGGGAAACATCGCGTCGATGGCGGAGCTTGCGAGTGCGAACGGGAGTCGAGTCGTGTTGTGCTCGGTGCTTCCTGCGTTCGACTTTCCGTGGGCACCGGGATTGACGCCCGCGCCTAAGGTCGTTTCGGTGAATACCTGGATGAAGCAATACGCCGCCGAAAAAGGCTATGTGTACGTGGACTATTACTCGGCGATGAGCGATGAACGCGGGGGGCTACCACCGACACTGAGCGCGGATGGCGTGCACCCGCTGCCCGCCGGCTACGCAATCATGACGCCGCTGGCGGAGGCTGGGATTGAAATGGCGCTGCGGTGAAGTCCTGCGTGAATTATCGGCAGAATTAAGTCAAGGACCGCCCAGGTGCTCGCGGAGCCTTAGACGGAAAACGACGTTCCGCAGCCGCAGGAGCGCGCGGAGTTGGGATTGATGAAGTTGAATCCCTGGCGGATGAGCGTCTCCTCGTAGTCGAGCGTCATGCCTTGCAGATAGACGAAGCTCTTGGGATCGATGAAGACGCGGACATCTTCGAATGTGAAGATGTTGTCGCGCTCGCGTGGGTCCGCATCGAAGCCGATAGAGTAGGAGAGCCCGGAGCAGCCTCCGCCTTTGACGCCCAGGCGCAACCCGCCTTCTTCCGGCGAGATGCCCTCCTTGGCGAGGATGACGCGGATGCGCGCCACCGCACTGGCTGTTACGTTAAGGTCCACTGCGGGCGCCTGAGGAGCTTCAGACTGCGCTGCCACAGCGTCCGGCGAGGGGATCGATCCGATTGTGACGATATTTGCCATAGTTTTGGTTTCGTTCAACAAACGTATCTTGCTGGCTATTTGATTCGGTTGAAGCGGCTGCCGATTCTACCCTTGTTCGGCCAAGGCCGATCCTTCATGCAGATGTATGCGCTTCGACCGCACATCGCTTTAACTGCTCATAGCGTCAATGAAACCAGCCCTTGCGCATCGTGGGCTTTTCCGGCGGCATGCTCTTGTTCCGCGAGGTCCTGGATGCTGATGCTCTTCAGAACTCCGGCGATGGTCTCGTTCACGCGCGCCAGGGGTTCTTTGATGGTGCAACTTGGGGTTAAATCGCAGGACTTTTCGCCCTTGAAGCAGGAGGTGATGAACAAAGGCCCGTCGATGGCGTGGATCACTTCGAAGGCCGAGATTTGTCGCGCGTCGCGGGACAGCGCGTACCCGCCGTTCATGCCGGCATGAGAGCGCAAAAGCCCCACCTTGGTGAGCCGCTGCAGAATCTTGGCCAAAAGCTGGGCAGGGATGCCGTAGGCGTCCGCGACGTCCTTGGCGCTGAGTGCAGGCGTCTCCGGGTGCTCGGCGAGGTACTTGAGCGCCATGAGCCCATAATCCGCTTTTTTGGTGAGCTTTAGCATGAAATATGCGACTGGTTAGGTCCGTATTTAGTATACGTCCGGTTGAATTCACCTTCAAGTCGGTGCTCGCTAGCTCAAATCACGGTTAGTTCCGAGCGCCAGGCCCACGGATTCATCAAAAAAACGGTTTGCAATCGGGCAAAAGACGGCTACAATCTGGCGGAAAGAGCACCTATAGCCATTCCCGAGCAACCATACCCGAAAGCCAATACTCCCGAAAGGAAGAAGCCACAAGGGAGCGGCGGCCCTCCCCTCAACCGGGGGCGGGAATTCCAGCTCTGGGATCGGCGAAGGAGAACCAAGCTCGTAGAACGATGGCAACCGCCTGCAAACACCCCAGAGTCCGGATCGTTTCCCGGCACGACGACACCGAGTACGTCGAGTGCCTGGAGTGTGGCGAGATCTTCGATTCTGAAGAATTTCGCGATATGGAGATTGAAGAGACGGCTGGAGCCGAGGAACAACCGGACGATTCCTAGAGGCTGCGAACTGCTCTCGCGCAGGGAGCGGTGTTTCTCGTGCGTCCGCGGTTCTGGAGCAATCAATCTATTTGGCGCCGGCGCCGCTTGCGGCCGGGGTTCCTGGGCGCCGCGATACCAGCCATGCATAATGCAGGCCCGACGCCACAGTCAGCCCGATGGTGGCGGAGAGCGCTAGTCTCCGGGTGACCGTGACCCAATACCACGGCGGTGTGACCTGGTGTAGCAGAACGGCCGCGACGGCGCTTATCTGGGCAAGCGTGTTGGCCTTGCCGAAGATGCTGGGATGGAATTCGCGCCGCCCGACGGCCGCATAAAGAATGGCGGCAACCAGCAGAATTCCCACGTCTCTTCCGAAGACCAAGACCGTCACGGTGCCCGGCATTAATCCCTTGTAAAAGAGCACCAGAAAGAGCGTGCTGAGCAGCAGCTTGTCTGCCACAGGGTCAAGATACTGCCCGAGCATCGAACGCTGCTTGAGCAATCGCGCCAGCAGGCCATCGAGCGCATCGGTCAGTCCCGCTGCCACAAAGAGAATGAAGCTCAGCAGGAAGTGGCCCTCGAGGATTGCGGCCACCAGGAACGGCGCCAAACAGATGCGCATCAGCGTGAGCAGATTGGGCGCGCTGCGCAATGGGTTCAATCGAAGTTGCAGATCCTCTTGCATGGCAAACGGTCGAGCAATGGGCGCCCGGCCGACTCGCAGCGGAAACCCTTCGCACGTCAACGATGGTAAAGCATGGAAGCCAAACGACGCAGCAGGAATGCAGCCAGCCCAAAGGCAGGCCGTGAGCAGCCGGGCGGGCTTCCGATGCGCCTTCCTATGCCTCGACTGGAAGCTCGGCCGAGAGAATGTTCATGGGAGTAAGCCCGCGCTGGCGCATAGAGCGGAGGCTCAGAGCATCGTGGCGCTTGGCCAGGCGCCGGCCGTTGTGGTCAACAACGAGGCGGCAATGGAACCAGGCAGGCGGGTTGAAACCGAGAGCGCGGTAGAGCAGGATTTGCCGCGCGGTTGACTTGAGCAGGTCCGCGCCGCGCACTACTTCAGAGATGCCCATTGCCGCGTCGTCTGCCACGCAGGCGAGTTGATAGCTGGGAACGCCGTCACGCCGCCAGACGACGAAGTCGCCGAAGTCCACGCCGGCGACGAAGCGCTGCGGACCCAGGTTGAGGTCGACGAACTCGATCACCTCGCCGTCGGGAACTCGGAAGCGCCAGTTCGTGCCGCCTGGATCTTCAAACTCGCTAGCGGTTGGACCGGGGAGCTGCGGTGTGCCGCCCATGAAGAGCCGACAGGTGCCGGGATAAAGCGGCTCATCGTCCGGCTCGTCGTCGACGCTGTCGAATTCGCTGCCTTCACGCACAGTCTGCGCGCCCTCATGCGGCGCGCCAAGTGCGTTGGCCAGATCTTTGCGCGAGCAGCGGCAGGGAAACAGGCGGCCGGTTCGCAGCAGCCTGCGCCAGACTTCAAGGTAGGCAGTACGGCGCTTGCTCTGCACATACGGAGCGAACGGGCCCCCTTTGTCCGGGCCCTCCTGCCAGCGGATTCCCAGCCAGCGCAGATCGTCGAGGGCGTCCTCGGCGTAGGCGGGGCGGCAACGATCAGGATCGAGATCCTCCATGCGCATGATGAGCGTGCCGTCTGCCTCCCGAGCTCGCTGAAACGCCGTCCAGAAGGTGCGCGCGTGACCCACATGCAAATAGCCCGTTGGCGAGGGCGCGACGCGTCCGCGATACGCCGATGACGGCGCGTGATCTGCTGATGTTGCGCTGGGAGGAGAGCTCGCCATTCCTGTGCCAAGTGTAGCCAGCAGGCGCAGTGGATCATATACCGGCCTTGGTACCTTAAGCAGGGATCAAGCGACCGAAGGATCAAGGCAACGAAACGCGAACTGCGCTACGGCTGCGGTCTCCAGCGCAGGATCGGCTTTCGCGCGGCTTGCACTTCGTCGAGACGCGAAACGCGCGTGGAATGCGGAGCGGTTTTGACGAGCTCCGGATTCTCTTCGACTTCGCGCGCAATCGACCGCATCGCCGCGATGAATAGGTCCAGCTCCTCGCGCGACTCGCTCTCGGTCGGCTCGATCATCAGCGCGCCGTGGACGATGAGCGGGAAGCTGACCGTGTAGGGATGGAAGCCGTAGTCGATAAGCCGCTTGGCGATGTCGCCGGTCTTGATGCCGCGCGCCGCCTGCCGCTTGTCGCTGAAGACCACCTCGTGCATCGAGGCCGTTTTGTAGGGCAGCTCGTAGACGTCTTCAAGCTTCTTGCGGATGTAGTTGGCGTTCAGCACCGCGTCTTCTGTCGTCTGGCGCAGGCCGTCGGGGCCGTTGGCGAGAATGTAGGCCAGCGCGCGAATGAACATTCCGGTATTGCCATAGAAGGCGCGAACGCGGCCAACCGATTGCGGGCGGTCATAGTCCCAGCGCAGCGGTCCGCCGAACGGGTGAAGCGGCAAGGGATCCGTGTCGCCGACGCGCTCGCCGTCGGGCTTGAGCACGGGCGCGCGAAACAGCGGCGGGCAGCCGTCGGCCGTCGGCTCCGCATTGGTGTCCTCCCAATCTCCCGCATCCGAACAGGGCTCCTCGCCCTTTCCGCCTCGGACCAGAACCGGGATAGGGAGGAACGGCTCAAGAAATGCCTTGCAGGCGACCGGGCCGGAGCCGGGGCCACCACCGCCGTGCGGAGTGGAGAAGGTCTTGTGCAGGTTCAGGTGCATTACGTCCACGCCGAAATCGCCCGGCCGCACCTTGCCCACCAGCGCGTTCATGTTGGCGCCGTCCATGTAGAGCAACGCACCCTTGGCGTGCAGGATGTCGGCGATCTTGTGGATCTGGCTTTCGAAGACGCCGAGTGTTGACGGATTGGTGAGCATCAGCGCAGCGGTCTCTCCGTCGACTTGCCGCGTGAGTGCTTCGAGGTCGATGCCGCCGTCGGCGTTCGACTTGAGATTCTCGACCACGTAGCCCACGATCGCCGCCGTCGCCGGATTGGTGCCGTGCGCGGAGTCGGGGATGAGAATCTTCTTGCGCGGATTGCCCTGCGACTCGTGCCACGCACGCGTGAGCAGAATTCCGGTGAACTCGCCGTGGGCGCCGGCAGCCGGCTGCAGCGTGATAGCGTCCATTCCGGTGATGTCGAGCAGGCAGCGCTGGAGGAGGTCGAAGATTTCGAGGATTCCCTGCGCCAGCGATTCTGGCCGGTAGGGATGCGCTTCGGCCAATCCCTCGATTCGCGCCACAAGCTCGTTCACACGCGGGTTGTACTTCATGGTGCAAGACCCGAGCGGATACATTCCGAGGTCGATGGCGTAGTTCCAGGTGGAGAGTCGCGTGAAGTGGCGAATAATTTCGATTTCGCTGAGTTCGGGGAGCGCTGGCGGGTTCTGCCGATACGCTTCTCCAAGACCAGAAGAAAAGTCTACGGCGGCCACGTCGAGCGGCGGCAGCTTGTAGGCCCGCTTGCCCGGCGAGGACTTCTCGAAAAGCAGAGCCTCGTTCTGCGTCTGGTGCGGACGGACTTTGCCGAGAGTGCGGGGGCCAGCGGAACGGGCTTCTGGACTATTTGCATTCGAAGTCATCGTTTCCCTCTATGCCTCCACCGCTTCAGCTGCCAGCACTCTTGCCGCCGCGTCGATTTGTTCGCGCTTGACTACTTCTGTCGCGCACCAAAGCGTGCAGTTGCCGAGTTCGGGGTACCACCGGCTCAGCTCGATGCCGCCGACGATCTTGTTTTCAAGCAGCCGCCGGCTCCACGCTTCAGGCGCTTCGTCGGTTTGCAAAACGAATTCGTGGAAGCGCGGTGCGCCCTTGAATCGCTGCTTTGCGCCCGGCTGGTTGCCAAGCGTCCTGGCCGCGTAATCGGCTTTGGCCAAGTTGTGCTCGGCCAGCTCGCGAATGCCCTCCTTGCCGTAGACAGCGAGAAAGATCGTGGCCATCAACGCGACGAGGGCCTGGTTGGTGCAGATGTTCGAGGTGGCTTTTTCGCGGCGGATGTGCTGCTCGCGCGTGGCGAGAGTGAGTACAAATCCGCGATTCCCTGCCCCGTCGACGGTTTGGCCTGCGAGCCGGCCTGGCATTTGCCGCACAAATTGCTCCTTGGCCGCGATGACTCCGCAAAATGGTCCGCCATAGCTGAGCGCCACTCCGAACGACTGCGTCTCCATGGCGACGATATCGGCCTCAACGGGCGGACGAACGATGCCCAGCGAGATAGATTCGGAAATTGAAACAATCAGCAGCGCGCCTCGTGCGTGCGCGATCTGCGCTATGGCTGGAATGTCTTCAATGACGCCGAAGAAGTTCGGGCTTTGCACGAGAACGGCTGCGGTTTCTGCGGAAACCGCAGCGTCCAGTGTATCGAGATCGATGCGGCCAGTCTCCGGATCGTAGCCAACCAGCGCCGTCGGTAGGCCCTGATGCTTCGCGTAGGTAGCGAGGACCTCGCGATATTCAGGGTGAACGGTCCCGGCGACGACGGCGTTACTGCGGCCAGTCACCCGCACGGCCATCATCACCGCTTCCGCAGCTCCTGTAGACCCGTCGTACATGCTGGCGTTGGCCACGTCCATGCCGGTGAGCTCGGCGATCATGGTCTGAAACTCAAAGATGGCCTGGAGCGTGCCTTGAGTGATCTCGGCCTGGTAGGGCGTATAACTCGTCAGAAATTCGCCGCGCTGAACGAGCGCATCGATGATGACGGGGCGGTAATGGCGATAAGCGCCTGCGCCGAGAAAGCTGGCGTAATCAGTTGCGTTCTTTTGCCCGGCGGCGCGGAAGTATTCGACGATCTCGCTCTCTGCCTGCTGCCGCGGCACGGTGAGGTCGCGTTCAAGGCGGTACTCGGCGGGAATGCTCGAGAAGAGATCGTCGATCGACTTCGCGCCGATCTCGGCCAGCATTTGCCGGCGTTCTTCGTCGGATTTGGGAAGGTAGCGCATTTTCTTAGCTTCTAGCTCCTGGCTTCTAGCTTCTAGCCAAAAGCCAATGCAACAGGCCGTCTTGGCCTGTTCGGAATTCCAATTCGGTCGCCGCCGCTTCTAAGCCACCGGAACAACTAGAGGCCAGGAGCTAGAAGCTAGCAGCTAGTTACCTGTCTCCTCGGCGATAAACGCCTCGTACGCCGCAGCGTCGAGCAGTGTGGTCACCTCTTCGGGATTGGAGAGCTCGACTTTGATGATCCATGTGCCGTGCGCGTCCTCGTTGATTTTGTCGGGCGCGGTCTTCAGCTCCTCGTTCACCGCGGTCACTTTGCCGCTGACGGGCGAAAAGAGGTCGCTGACGGCCTTGACGCTCTCTACCGAGCCGAATGTGGCATTGGCCGAAACCGTATCGCCCACCTTGGGCGCATCGACGTACACAATATCGCCGAGCGAGTTCTGCGCGTAGTCTGTGATTCCGATCGATCCGATGGCGCCATCCACCGAAATCCATTCGTGCTCGCGGGTGTAGCGATAATTCGTGGGATAAGGCATGGCGAGACTGCTCCTTCTTGTAAGACAGCGAAACTCCAGTTTAAGGCGAGAGGGCTGGCGGGAGTGAGGAAAAGGGGGAAGAGACATGGTTCAGAGATCAGAGATCAGGTTTCAGAGTTCAGGGTTCAGTAATTCATCCGCCACTTGCAAAACGGTGCCGCCCCTCAAAAATCTGCTGTCCCGTATTGTTGTCGATGGCCGACTCCTGACACCTGACCCCAGACACCTGACACTACCCCAACACCAAGACGGGCTGAAAAAGCGTGCCTGCCACTCTGCGGGCAATTCCGACCAATTCACGCGGCCCGGCGAAGACCTTCACCAGCGGAGCGGCTGTGAACTCCGGCAGATTAGCCTGCGCCCCGTTGCGGAAACGACCCAGAGCCTGGCCGTCGCCGGTCACGGCGGGCATTTCCGGCAGCAAAGCGCGCGGATGAATGCACAAACCCTCCAGCGCTTCGGCATTTCCGGCCAGCGCCTCAAGCTCCTCCAGCGTGTACGCGTCAGCCAGAGTGAAGGCGGCCGCCCGCGTGCGCCGCAAGCGGCTCAGGTGCGCGCCACAGCCCAGGTCGCGCCCCAACTCGTGCGCCACGGAGCGCACATAACCGCCGGAGCTGATGTCAATGGTGAAGCTGGCCTCGGGGCCTTCCAAGGCCTCAATCACAAAAGCGTCGATCCGAATCCGGGCAGGCCTCAACTGAACCGGTTTGCCCTCGCGGGCAAGCTTGTATGCGGGCTGTCCGTCGACTTTTTTGGCGGAAAACTGCGGCGGCATCTGCTCCATCTCGCCGTGGAATCGCGCGGCGGCCGAGCGCACCCGTTCGAGCGTTATCGTTGCCGCTTCATCCCGCCAGCGGTCAGGTCCTGCAGGCTCGCCCTCAGCGTCATAGGTGTCCGTCGCGAAGCCGAAGCGAATGGTTCCCGTATAGCTTTTTTCGGCGGCGGAAAAGTACTGCGCCAGGCGCGTGAACCTGCCCATCAGTAGCGGCAGAACCCCGGTGGCCATGGGGTCCAGCGTGCCGAGGTGGCCAATTGATTGCTCCCCAGCGATGCGGCGCAGCCGGTTCACCACATCGTGGCTGGTTATCCCGCCCGGCTTGTCGATCACAAGAAGTCCGTTCACATCAACACTCTAGTAGCCTGAAGTACCCTTGCCAACCCACCATCCGACGCCCCAAGCTAGAAAGCAGAGATGGCAGACGAACTGGAACGCGCGCGCAAGGCGGTGCGGGAGCTGAGCAAGACGCTCAAGAGCTTGCCCATCGATCCCCCACCCGAGGAGGTTCACAAGCTGCGCACGACAACGCGACGCGTTGAGGCGATCGTCTCCGTGCTGGCGCAGATGGAGGGCAAGGAATCGCGGCGCGTCCTCAAATCGATTGAACCAATACGCAAGGCTGCAGGCGGCGTGCGCGAAATGGACGTGATGATCGTCAATGCGCGCAAGCTGGCGCGTTACGTGGCCGGCGATTCCCTGACCCGCCTGCTCGAGCACCTGCAAATTGCGCGGAAGCAGAACGCCGAGGTGCTGCGGCGCGTGCTCGGTCGCCGGCGCGACCTGGCGCGGGAAAACCTGAAACAGTACTCCAGGTTCATTCGAGCCGAACTGGCGCCTGGAAAAAAAGCTGTATCCCTCAATGGATTGCCTGCCCAATCGCATGAAGGGGTCCACACCGCGGCGATTAGAGTTGTCCGCGAACTTGGCGAATGGCCGCCGTTCAACGCTGAGAACATCCACGCCTTCCGGCTCAAGGTGAAGGAACTCCGTTACATCCTGCAGCTTTCAGCCGACGCCGATTCCGGCCTGGTGGAGACGCTGGGAAACGCGCATCGCCGCATCGGCGACTGGCACGACTGGCAGCAATTGGAAGAAATTGCGCGGGAACTGCTGAACATGGAACGGGACGGCAAGCTGTTGACGCGAATTTGCGAGACGGGCAGGCGAAGATTCAACCAGGCGCTCACAGCCGCGAACTCGTTGCGAGGAAAGTATCTGACGGTGCCGTTCGCCCAGGGAGTTTGAGGCGGCAATCGAAGAATTGGCGGCAGAACGTCGCTTGCGCGTCAGACGATCCCCGTGCCCGGCTGCCGCACCAGCGATAGAAACTCCGCGCGCGTCTCCTTTTGCCGGAAGCAGCCCACCATGGCGCTGGTCACCGTGGACGAATTCTGCTTCTCGATGCCGCGCATCATCATGCACAGATGCCGCGCCTCGATGACCACGCCTACGCCCTGCGGTGCAATAGCTTCCTGAATGGAGTCGGCAATCTGCCGCGTCAGCCGCTCCTGCACCTGCAGGCGCCGCGCGAATACCTCCACTAGCCGCGGAATCTTGCTGAGACCAATGACCTTCTTTTTGGGAATATAGGCCACATGCACCTTGCCGAAGAAGGGCAGCATGTGATGCTCGCAAAGCGAGAACATCTCGATGTCCTTGACGATGACCATCTCATCGTATTCCACGTCGAACATTGCCCCGTGCAGAACACTCGCCGGGTCCTGATCGTAGCCCTTGGTGAGGAAGGTCATTGCCTTTTCAACGCGCTCCGGAGTCGAGCGCAGGCCGTCGCGGTCAGGATCCTCGCCCAGGCGGCTCAAGATTTCGCGGTACATCTCCTGCGTGCTGAAACTGCTCAGTCCTTCGTCGACCTCAATTGCCCCGCGAACCGGCTTGCTTACCGCTATTGGATGCGCCATCGTCTTTTATCCTCTCGCCGAACACTCAAAGAAATTGTTTTCCGTCTCTTCCACGCGGACATGCACCAGCTCGCCCGCCGGCAACGTATCGTGCAACAACTCAAAGATCGCCTTACAGAAATTCTCCGTTGTGGGAACGCGATCGGTAAACAGCGGATCGAGATTCAGGTTGCCATGGTCGAACCTTTCCAGCACTTGCACCCGCACTTTGTCATCGAGCGCCACCAGATCCACAACCATTCCCGTCTCCGCATCCACCGCGCCGCCCACCAAGACCTCAACGAAATAATTGTGACCGTGGCCGTGTTCGTTGTTGCACTTGCCATAGGCCTTGCGGTTTGCCTCCGCACTGAGAGCCGGCGAGTGCAGCCGGTGGCTGGCGCTGAGCATGTAGCGGCGGCCGAAGTATCCTCTCACGCTTCACCTCTGTATTCGGCAAAGATCTCCGGCGTCTCATAGACGCGAATACGGCTCAGGCGCGCTCCACCCGCTACGGTCACAACCGGCTCCAGCCGCTTCCACGTTGCGATCGCGATATTCTCCGTCGTCGGAATTACGTGCTTGAACTCCGGTACATCGAGATTCAGGTGCTTGTGGTCGTATGCTGCCAGAACTTCCTGTTCCATCACGCCCTTGAGCCATTTGAGATCGACGACGAAGCCGGTCACTGGGTCCAGCTCGCCAGCCACCGTCACCTCCAGCGTGTAATTGTGCCCGTGCCCGTTGCGATTGGCGCAACGCCCGAAGACGCGCTCGTTTTCTTCCGCGGGCCAAGCCTCATTCCAGTAGTAATGCGATGCGGAAAATGTCGCCCGCCGCGTCAAAAAGACCATTCCTGCCCTCACTTAAGAGATTCCAGAGCTTGGCAAAGGTTTCACGGAGCCGAGATGAATTTGCGCGGGATCGAAGAATCCGCCTATGGTTCACGATCCGCTCAAAAGTCGCCACTGGCCCGCCTTCTACGACGGGTAACTCCGCCCCTTCCAGCTTACGCGCTTCAGGATGCGGTGCTGGAACCAGCTTCGATAGAGCAGCGCCACAAAGAGCGGCAGACCCAGGGGCGCCAGCGCGCAATCCTGAAAAGGAAAGTTCGACTTCGCCACCCGCGCATAGAACCGGAAGAGTGTGCGCAGCCAAAGCAGCGCCAGGACCCATCCCGCGCCAAGCCACTCGAGCGCATGCGCGCCCAACCGCGCGTTCCACAACTTGTAGGCCAGGATCGGCAGCCCGAAGAGCAGCGCAAAGTCCAGAGCCCTGAAAAGGGCCAGCAGGAGCGCGTTGTTGAAGAGCAGCTTCAGGTTCTTGGTCCAGCTCTCGATCATCGCCGCCGTGCTGCGGTACATGCGGGCGGAGACAGCATCGTCGGCATAACGGAAGCGCAGCCCCACTTTGCGCCGCTTGGCCAGGAACGCCAATTCCACGTCTTCCAGTACCTTGCCGGCCACGCTGGGGTGGCCACCGAGCTTACGATAGGCCTCCCGCTCCACCAGCAGGAACTGGCCGTTGGCCGCGGCGATGCGCTGCGCGGGGTCAGAGACCTTGGAAGGCGGATAGGCCAGCGCCAATTCACAAAAAACCAGCGGCATGAGCGAGCGCTGAGCCAGCCCGCGGACGATTTGCCGCGGCGAGTAGCTCAACATGCCGACCTTGTGCCGCTCGGCCTCGTGCATCGCCCTGCGCAGGTCGCCCGGCTCGTGCACCGTATCGGCATCGGTAAACAGCAGCCAGCGGCCCCGCGCGCGCCGGGCCGCCGTCCAAACCGCGTTGGACTTCCCTGTCCATCCAGCCTCGATCTTGCCCGCATCGAGCAACGTGACGCCGCCAAATCCGCGCGCGATTTCGGCTGTTCTGTCAGTCGAGTGATCGTCAACGACGATCAGCTCCCAGTCGCGACCCAGCGCGAAGATTTCTTCCGATTGGCTGACCAGCGACTTCAGGCACTCTCCCAGGCAGTCCTGCTCGTTCCGTGCCGGAACGATCACCGTCAGCTCGATCAGTTCCTCCGGCTCGGGTTGGTCGAAGACGGTTCCCGGGGCGGTTTTGCCGGCCCACTCGCGCCAGTCCGCAGCCGGAGGCGTGCCCTCGGCAGGATCGGCCAGGCCCAGCACCGGCGTCCAACTGCCGCTCCTATTCCGCTTCGGCTCATCCTTGCTCATCGTGCCGTACCGTTTTCTTCCCGCCCTCTCGCTCCGTATTATAAGGACGTGCGGTTCCCTCGTGGCCTCATCCTGGCGCTCTTGTTTGGTTTAGCCCTTCTGTCCGCGTGCAACCGCGGTTCGCATCCCGCGCAAACCGGCAAGGCCGCGCCCGACTTCACCGTCTCCGACGGCACGTCCACCGTCCATCTTGCCAGCTACCGCGGTCAGGTTGTCCTGCTCAACTTTTGGGCTTCCTGGTGCATGCCGTGCGTCGAGGAAATGCCTTCGCTCCTCGCGCTCCACCATGAACAGCCCAATTTCGCCATTCTCGCGGTCAGCATCGACGACGATCGCGCCGCCTATTCGAACTTCATCGTTCGCGATCACGTCGACCTCATCACCGTCTTTGACCCCACCCAGTCAGCCGCTAAGCTCTATCACACGGATATGTGGCCGGAGACCTACGTCATCGACCGCCAGGGAATTGTCCGCCGCAAGTTCATCGGGCCTCAGGAGTGGACCAGCCCCGAGATTGTTTCCTATCTCAAGAGCCTCTAAGCGCGAAAATCCTGCGCTTCACTTCTTGCTATCCTGTTCTCATGACCACGGTGGAGATTGTCTATCGCTACGCCACGCCGCCCACGGAGCAGGTTGCGCTGGCGCTGGCCCACGCGCGCGATGTTTACGGCATCCGGCAGCTCGGCTTCGACCGGGCCGCCCGCACCCTAAGAATCGAATATGACGCCACTCGCCTCAACGCCGCCGCCGTAACCAAGCTCGTCCGCGAGGCTGGGCTCGACATTGCCCCAGACATCGCCGAGGGTGAGCCGCTCCTTCCCGCGCCGGCTCCGGCCGCAGTGCTCCCACCAACGGTGTAGATCCGTTGCACCGGCGGTCGAACTTTGCGCCGCCGCCCTGGCCTTGCACTGCCTCTCCGGCCTTGATACTCTGACAAAGGTTCGTCCCTCGGGTTTCGCCCTGAAGCCCGCGCGTGTGCGCCCGTAGCTCAGCTGGATAGAGCGACTGACTACGAATCAGTAGGTCGGGAGTTCGAATCTCTCCGGGCGCACCACTTCTCACCCAGGAAAACCACCTTAATGCTCGGAGCCGCTTCTGCGCTTGTTGCGCGGCGTCGGGTTCTCACACGCCGCTGAACGCCGAGAAGCCGCCGTCTACGGGAACGACGACTCCGGTGACGAACTCCGAAGCTGGCGAGAGCAGCCAGAGCACCGCGCCGAACAAATCTCCCGGCTCGCCAAAGCGCGCCATGGGCGTGTGGCTGATGATCGACTTGCCGCGCGCGCTTAACTCGCCCGTCTCTTTATCCAGCAGCAGGAAGCGATTCTGGTCGGTGAGGAAGAATCCCGGCGCCACCGCGTTTACGCGAATCTTCGGCGAGTACTCCTGCGCCATGTGCACGGCCAGCCACTGCGTAAAATTGCTCACCGCGGCCTTGGCAGCCGAATACGCCGGGATGCGTGTGAGCGGCCTGAATGAGTTCATTGAAGAAATGTTGAGGATGGTCCCGTAACCCTGTGCGGCCATGATCTTGCCGAAAGCCTGGCTGGGCAGAATCGTGCCCAGGATGTTCAGCTCGAATACCCAACGCAGCGCGTCGGCAGGCAGATCGAAGAATTTCAGCTCGCTGCCGGTCGTGGCCTGGGGCTTGTTGCCTCCGGCGCCATTCACCAGGCAATCGAGGCCCCCCAGACGGCCGACAACTTCCTGCGCGGTCTGCGCCACACTGTCGCGGTTGAGCACGTCGCACTGGAAGACCGAAACGTGCTCGCCCTGCTCGCCCATCCGTTCGACGGCAGCCTTGCCTGCCTCCGGATTCACGTCGAGAATTGCAACCTGAGCGCCGCATCCGGCCAGCGCGCCGGCGATTTCGCTGCCCAGAATGCCCGCGCCGCCAGTGATGGCGACAGTTCGTCCGGAGAAGTCGTACATCCTGGTCAACTCCGCCAGGTCAAACGCAACCCGATGCTCTACTCCCGCCTCGTGTGTAACTTCCATCACTGCCGGTCCTGCCATATCGCATCCTTTCCTTTGTCCCTCGCAAAACCAGCCTGACGTGCCAGCAGAAGGGACGGCCAACGATAGAGTTTCGCTAAGTGGGCATTGATGACCGTGAGTGTTGTCACACGCGCGTGTATGCCAAATCACGGTGTCGCGTCGCGGCTCGATGTATCAGCTAAAGAGGAAGACTAAGAAGGGGTGTTTGGATGCTTCTCGAGTTGAGTGTGCTGCCCAAGGGCAAGGCCCATCATGCAAGCGACAGTACCGTCGACCTCGCAAAGATTATCGACGCCAGCGGCCTCTACCATCAGACAAAGAACAAAGGTGAAGTACTCGAGGGCACGTGGGAGCAACTGATGGCCGTGGCCAAGAAATGCCACGACGAAGCCATGAAGACCAACCAGAAATTTGTGACCGTGATGCGCGCGCTAGACGGTCCGGACGTTGACGGTCATGACGTGGCGCCCTCTTCGCATGCGCCGGCCGATTGCGCCGCGATGAAAGAGCTACTTGAAGATGATGGCGATTGGTTGATCCCATAAGAAAAGCGGAGCCGCTTGCGCTCTGCTCTTCCGTTCATTAGGTAGTTTGACCCGTCAGTAGAGCCGGAAGTTGACCTCGATGGTAAGCTCAACCGGGACAGGCGTCTTTCCGTCCTTCATGGCCGGTTTGAACTTGTATTGCCGCACCGCTTCCATCGCCTTCTCGTCCAGCCCCATACCGAGAGCACGGACGACATGAACATTCTGCGGATTGCCCTGTGCGTCGACAATCAGCCCGATCAGGCAAAGACCCTGGTATTTCGCGCGCCGCGCCTCGTCGGAGAACTCCGCCTCTGGCTGAACGACTAGAACGGGCAGCGAGATTCTGCCGCCCACCTGGTACACGCCGCCGCCCGCGTTGCCGCCATACCCCGGGCCGTATCCGTTCCCGCCTCCCGGCCCCATGCCGCCGCCGCTGCCGGTTCCCATGCCTGCGCCGTTTCCACCGCCTGCAGAGGCCAAAGTCACATTGGCCGACTGTTTCATGCCGATCATCGGCATATTCATGTTGTCGGGCAGTTGAATGTTCTTTTGCACGTTGATCGTCGGAGGATCGGGCAGCTTGGGCTTTTCAATCGTTTGTGGTTGCGGAGGCGTTATCGTATCCTTCGCCCGCTCCGGCAGCTTGCCCTTGTTAGCTTCAATAATGCTTCGGTCGCCACCGCCGCCACCGCCGCCGGCCAGTGTGTCGGACTTGGGCATTTTGTAATCGCCGACATCGATATTCGTCGCCTGCACGGTTGGATTCACGATGTTGTTGATCGCGCGAATGCCCAGCCAGATTGCCAGCAGCAGGATGGTAATGTTAAAGGTCGTCGAGATTCCGATGGCCCACGGATTTGCCTTCACGGCCATCCGGTCCGGTACCGGAATAGGCTTCGAGGTCAGCTCCAGGGGCGGCAGCTTGACCGGGAAAAACACGTCCTGGATGCGCTCCCAGAGGCTTGCCCAAATGGGCTCCTCCTGGAAAGCCTTCCCAAGGAAAGAGTCCAGCTCATGGCCGGTCACTGGAACCGAAGCTCCCTGGTCGCCCTTTTCTTCCGGTGTCATGTCCGGTGTCATGTATTGATCGCTTGCCTTCTCTCCGGCGCTCTTCCCGGCCGTTCCTGCCTGCCCGGACGCGAGCTCGTCCGTCAACAGGCCCATCAATCCATTATGCTTGAACGCGCCAACGTTTGTCTCGGCTCCCAAACCGCCTTCAGATCCGGCCTCCGATTTCTCATAGTCCACCAGCTTCAGGACTTCCATACGCAATAGACGGTTGCCGGGTTCGGTTTGTTACCGGGAAAAATGGCCCCTCTTTGTTTACACTGATTCTTGAACAAGTTTGCATCCTTGAACGGAGTCCCGATGTCCCCTGCGCCGGAGTTGAAGGCGACCCTTACCCTGCCTCAAACCGCCTTCGCAATGAAAGCCAATCTGCCGCAGAATGAGCCGCTTCGGCTGGCCCGATGGACCGAGCTCCGTCTCTATGAAGAGATGCGCAAAGCCGGCCGCGGACGGCCTGTCTACCTGCTGCACGACGGCCCTCCCTACGCCAACGGGCCCATCCACCTGGGCCATGCCCTCAACAAGGGCCTCAAGGACTTCGTGGTCAAGTCCAAAACCATGGCCGGGTTCGACGCCCCCTTTGTCCCCGGCTACGACTGCCACGGGTTGCCGATCGAGATCAAAGTGGAAGAGCAGCTTGGCCGCAAAAGGCTGGAGTTGCCGGTGGCGGAGATATTCAAGGCCTGCCGTGCCTACGCGCAGAAGTATGTCGACATGCAGACCGCGCAATTTGAGCGCATTGGCTGCTTCGGGCGTTGGGACAAGCCCTATAAAACCATGACACACGATTACGAGGCCCGCACTCTTGAGGCGTTCTATGGCTTCCTCGAAAAAGGCTTCGTCTACCGCGGGCTCAAACCGGTTTACTGGTGCATCCACGACCGCACAACGCTGGCCGAGGCAGAAGTCGAGTACGAGAACCACACCAGCCCGTCGATTTACGTGCGCTACCGGCTGACGTCCGATCCAGCCGCCATTGCGCCCGCGCTTGCCGGGCGGCAGGTTTCGACCATCATCTGGACTACCACCCCTTGGACGCTGCCCGCGTCGCTGGCCGTGGCATTCCACCCTGATTTCGATTACGTGGCGCTGGAAGTCGAATCCGGCGAAGTCTACTTCGTGGCCGCTGCACTGGCCGAGCAAGTGGCCGCAGCCTGCAAGCTCGGCCCCACCAAAGAGCTCGCCCGCTTCAAGGGAGCCGTCCTCGACCGCGTCACTTTCCAGCATCCGTTCCTTGAGCGGTCGATCCTGGGCGTGCTGGCCACCTACGTTACGGCCGACACAGGCACTGGCGCGGTCCACACCGCACCCTCCCACGGCGCCGACGACTTCTTGACCGGCCAGCGCTACGGCCTCGACCCGACTTCCCGCGTCGATGCCGGCGGACACATCCACTTCGATCCGGATTCCTGGCATAGTGCCCAGCCACCGGCTTACGACGGTCTGACCGTGTGGAAGGCGAATCCGGTCATCGTCGCCATGCTCGAAGAACGCGGCGCGCTGCTGGGCGGCTCTCAACTTGAGCACTCCTATCCCCACTGCTGGCGCTGCCACAAGCCGGTAATCTTCCGCGCCACGGAGCAATGGTTCATCGGCATGGAAACCCCGGTGCGCCGCGCCGACGGCTCTGAAACCACTTTTCGCCAACTCGCTATCGAGGAGATCGACAAGGTGGTCTGGGATCCGGCCTGGGGGAAGGTGCGTATCACCAATATGATCGCCACGCGCCCCGACTGGTGCATCAGCCGGCAGAAGATCTGGGACGTGCCCATTGCGGTTTTCCTGTGCGAGCAGTGCAACCAGCCGATCATCTCCCCGGAACTGAACCGCGCGGTCGTCTCCCTCGTCGAGCGCGAGGGCATCGAGGCTTGGCGCACGCCCGCCGCGGATGCATTGCTGCCTGAGGGCTCGGTTTGCGCTCATTGCGGTGGCGCTAAGTTCCGCAAGGAAACCGACATTCTCGACGTTTGGCTCGACGCCGGCGTGAGCTGGCTCGCCGTCTGCGAGTCGGACCCGGACCTGAGTGCGGCATATAAAGCCTTCCAAAGTGGGGGCGGCCCGGAGGCCGCTCGAGAGGTCCTCTATCTCGAGGGCGGCGATCAGCATCGCGGATGGTTCCACTCGTCGCTGCTGACCTCAGTCGCGCTGCGCGGCCGCGCACCCTATTCCCACGTGGCCACGGCCGGCTGGACGCTGGACGAACAGGGCCGCGCCATGTCGAAGTCGCTCGGCAACGGCGTCGATCCTGTAGACATCGCCAACCGGATGGGAGGCGAGATCGTTCGCCTCTGGGTCGCGTCTGTCGATTTCCGCGAAGACATGGCCGCCAGCGAAAACCTGATGCAGCGCTGCGCTGAGCTCTACAAAAAGCTGCGAAATACTTTTCGTTTCCTGCTGGGGAATCTGCATGGCTTTGTTCCGGCGCGCGACCGCGTGCCCGAGGCCGAGCTGCTGCCGCTCGACCGCTACATGCTGGCCCGCACGCGCGAGCTTACTGAGAAGATTGTTGGACCGGATGGCAAAACGGGCTGGTACGGAGCATTCGAGTTTCACCGCGTTTACCAGGCCGTGAATGAGTTTGCCATCGTGGACCTGAGCTCCTTTTATCTCGACGTGCTCAAAGACCGCATGTACACCTTCGCGCCCACAAGCCAAGCGCGCCGATCCGCGCAGACCGTGCTTTGGCAAATCACCGAGGCGCTTGTCCGGCTGGTCGCACCCATCCTCACCTTTACCGCCGACGAAATCTGGGAACACCTGCCCGCGGTTGAAGGCCGCCCGATCAGCGTGCACCTCGCGCTGTTTCCGAAGCCGGAGGAGATCTTCTCTGAGGCCCCTGAAGAATTGCTAAAGGAGTGGAACCGCCTCTTGCATGTGAGAGATCATGCGCTGCAAGCTCTTGAAGCCGCGCGAAATCAAAAGCTGATCGGAAAAGCTCTTGAAGCGGACATACTGATATCCACGGCAGAAGACGACTTGGCCCTTCTTTGCAAATACGAAGGTGCCCTTAAAGAGGTACTCAACGTTTCAGACGTCGTTGTCGTTGAACGAACCAACGACAGCTTCCCCCCGGATGATTTCGCCCCGCAACTCAAAAAAATAATAAGGTATGAGGTCGGTAACTTTCGTTTCGTCGTTCGTCCCGCCTCCGGCCACAAATGCGCGCGCTGCTGGAACTTCATGCCCGAAGTCTCCAGCTACGGCATCTGGAACGACGTTTGCACGCGCTGCCAGGCGGCGTTGCACGAGATGCGCATCGAACCACCCCAAAGTGGCGCGGAGGTCAACCAGTGAGCTGGCTAACAAACTGGCCGCGGCCGCGCCGCTTGTTCTGGTTGCTGCTCATCTCGGCGCTGGTCATCATTGCTGACCGTGGGACCAAGACGTGGGTCTCCCTGCATATCCCGCTCGGCGGAGCGATTCCGGTCATCCCGCGCTTCCTGCGCATCACTCATTGGACAAACGAAGGCGCGGCATTTTCGCTGTTTGCCGATACTGCTTCGCCGCACGTCGTTCGCTGGGCCCTGGTCGCGTTCACGATGGCCGCTGCGTTTGTCATCTTGATTGTTTTAGTCCGCCTCGGCGACCACCTCACACTCACGACGATCGCCCTCGCGCTCATCCTCGGCGGAGCGCTCGGCAATGTGCACGACCGCATCGTTTACGGCTCGGTCATCGACTTTATTGAGGTCCACATCTTCGCCTACCACTGGCCCGATTTCAACGTGGCCGACTCTTCAGTCGTCACCGGCGCCTGCCTCCTGCTGCTCGACTCGATGCGGCCGAATCGAAAAGCCCCGCGCTGACGCCGACCCAAAGTTGCGGCCTGTCTGTTGCTACGTCTCGCCGTTATAATTGGTCGGACCTCTTTGGCCCCCAGACGGTGCCGCACCAAATGACCGTTCAAGGTTCTGAATCCATGGCTTCTCCCGCGAATTTGGCTCCGGCCGGGAAAATGTCGCACCTGCGCTGGGTAATCTGCGCCCTTCTCTTCCTCGCCACGGTTATCGCCTACGTCGACCGCGGAGTCATCGCCTACCTCGAGAAATTCCTCGAAACTGTGATCCCCGGACTCAACAGCATCAAATACGGCTACATCCTCGCTGCGTTCCAGGCGGCTTACGCCATCGGCATGGTGGTGGCCGGCGGCCTTACCGACAAGCTGTGCACGAGAAAAGCTTTCGCGATTGCCATCTGCCTGTGGAGCGTCGCGGCCATGCTGCCGGGCTTGGCATTTTCAGTCATTACATTCGCCGTGGCCATGTTTCTGCTCGGGCTGGGCGAGGCGGCGAACTTCCCTGCCTGCATCAAGACGGTGGCTGAGTGGTTTCCCAAAAGGGAGCGCGCGCTGGCCACCGGGATCTTCAATTCCGGCGCTAATATTGGAAACATCGCGGTCCCGCTGATTGTGCCGTTTCTCGTCGCCATGTTTAGTTGGCGCGGAGCATTTGTGGTCACCGGCGCAATGGGCCTGGTCTGGTTGGCCGCTTGGCTACTGCTCTACCGCCGGCCCGAACAGCACCCCAGCGTTTCCAAAGGCGAGTTGGAGCTGATCCTGAGCGATCCGGTGGAGAAGATTGAATCCGTCCCATGGAGCAATCTCCTGCCCATCAAGGAAACCTGGGTCTTCGCCATCGGCAAGTTCCTCACCGACCCGATTTGGTGGTTCTATCTTTTCTGGTTGCCGCGTTACCTGCAAACCACTTTCGGCCTGAGCCTGTCATCGAACCGGCTTCCGCTTGTGATCGTGTACAGCATCTCGACTGTAGGCAGCATCGGCGGCGGATGGATTTCTTCCGCTCTGTTGAGCCGAGGAAAGAGCGCGAATCTCGCCCGCAAGACCGCTTTGTTGATCTGCGCCCTCTGCGTACTGCCCGTCTTTATTGCCCCCTACCTCCATCACCTTTGGCTCGTGGTGGCCGTAGTGGGCATTGCCACCGCTGCGCACCAGGGATGGTCCGCCAATCTCTTTACGCTGCCCTCCGATCTGTTTCCCAAGGCCGCCGTCGGCAGCGTGATCGGTATCGGCGGAATGGCAGGCGCCATCGGCGGCGTGCTGTTTCAGTTGGCAACCGGCTACATCGTCGGACTGACCCATAGTTACGTGCCGCTGTTTGTCACTGCGTGCCTTGCCTATCCGCTGGCCCTGATCATCATCCATGCAATCTCGCCGAAGCTGGCCCCGGCGCGGATCGACGCACGCGTTATGTAAGAATCAAGAGGCCGGCCACTCGAGGATTCACCGCAGGCAGCTGGATCGAAAATGTCGCCGGCGGTCGAGCGAAGATCGTCCTTCCGCTCCGCACCGCAACTTGCGAGGAATCTCAATGAGGCTTTCCTTTTCTTATTTTTCCGCGCGCGCGATTTTCGGCGCCGCAGCCGCTCTTGCCGTTCTTCTTTTGTTCTCTCCCTGGACCGCTCTAGGCCAGCGCCTACCCACCACGGTCATTCCCACTCATTACACGCTCAAGCTCACGCCCAACCTCAAAGCCGCAACTTTCTCCGGCGAGGAAGCGATCGAAGTAAACATCAGCCAGGCCACGAACTCAGTTACTCTGAACGCCATTGAGATTGCCTTCCAGTCAGTGACCATCGTTTCCAACGGCTCGCAGCAGACGGGCACGGTGAGCCTCGACGCAAAAAAGCAGCAGGCTACGTTCACGTTTACCAACACCGTTCCTGCCGGCAATGCCACTATCAAAATCCGTTACACCGGAACCCTGAATAACGAGCTACGTGGCTTTTATCTGTCAAAAACCGCGCGCCGCAACTACGCCGTTACCCAATTCGAAGCCACCGACGCGCGTCGCGCCTTTCCCTGCTTTGACGAGCCAGCCTTCAAGGCCAGCTACGACGTCTCGCTGGTAATCGACGCTGCCGATACCGCGATCTCAAACACTCCCATCGCGGCCGATACGCCAGGCCCAGGCGCAAACAAGCATACGCTGGTCTTCGGAACCACACCCAAAATGTCCACCTATCTCGTCGCCTTCCTCGTGGGCGGCTTCCAGTGCACCGGCGGGCGCCAGGACAACGTGGACATTCGCGTCTGCGCAACGCCCGACAAGGTCGCGTTCACGCCCTACGCGCTCAATGTTGCCAAGTTCGTCCTGCATTACTACGACGACTACTTCGGCATTCATTACCCGCTCAAGAAGCTCGACCTCATCGCCATTCCTGACTTCGAAGCCGGCGCTATGGAGAATTTCGGCGCTATCACGTACCGCGAAACCGACCTCCTACTCGATCCCAGGACTGCTACCGTCGCCGAAAAACGGGAAGTCGGGCTCGTCGTTGCGCATGAAATGGCGCACCAGTGGTTCGGAGATCTTGTCACCATGCAATGGTGGGACAACATCTGGCTCAACGAAGGCTTTGCCACCTGGATGGAAAACAAACCCGTGGCTGCGATGCATCCCGAGTGGAACATTCCCGAAGTGGTAGCCGGCGATGAACAGGACACCCTCAACATCGACGCGGAGCCTACCACGCGCGCCATTCGCGCCAAGGCCGATACGCCGGACGAGATCGATCAGATGTTCGACGGCATCGCCTATGGCAAGGCCAGCGACGTGCTTCTGATGGTCGAGAACTACCTGGGTGAAGAAACTTTCCGCAAGGGTGTGCATGCCTACTTGGCCGCGCATGAATACGGCAACGCCACTGCGGAAGACTTTTGGAACGCGCAGACGGCAACGAGCCACAAACCGGTGGACAAGATCATGGAGTCGCTCGTAGCGCAGCCGGGCGAGCCGCACCTCACCTTCGGCTTGACGGCAAATGGTGATGTCCCTGTTGAGCAGAGGCGATTCTTCCTCAGCCCCAGCATCACGCCCGATCCCGGGCAAAAGTGGACGCTGCCCGTGTGCTTCACGGCCGCGGATGCCCCGGACTGCGAACTCGTGACGCCCGAGACTTCCAGCGTAAAGGTACCGGCAACAGGCCTCTTCTTTGCCAATGCGGGCGGCAAGGGCTATTACCGCAGCGCATACGCGCCGGCGCAGTATGCGGACCTAGTCGCTCACGCTGAATCGGCTTTGACGCCCTCGGAGCGCATCAGCCTCGCCGGTGACGAGTGGGCGCAGGTGCATGCCAACAAAGCCACCGTGGGCGACTATCTGAATCTAGTGGCTGCTCTCAAGTCCGATCCAAACGCCGAAGTCTTTTCGAACACGACGGGGTTGCTGGGAACTATCGCCGACAAAGTGGCATCGACGAAGGAAGAGCGCGACGAGCTGGCAGTGTGGGTGAGCCGCAACTTTGCTCCCGAGTACGCGAAACTCGGCCCTCCCGCACCAGGTGACCCGCCTAACACGCTTGAGTTGCGCGCGCAGCTTCTCGCCCTGCTCGTCGATCATGCCAACGACCCCGCTATCTCTGCCGAGGCGCGCAAAACTGCCGATCGGTTCCTTGATAATCCTGCTTCCGTCGATCCAACGCTTGGGCAGGCCGCTCTTGAAGCCGCCGCGGAGAACGGCGATGCCGCGCTCTTTGACCGATTGCAGAAGGTATATGAAGCCTCGACCGATCCCGACCTTCAGGAGAGCGCATTACGACTGCTGGTTCAGTTTGACAATCCCGCGTTGCTTGAGCGTGCACTGGAATACTCGGTTTCAAGCAAGGTGCGCAACCAGGACGCCGCGATTCAGTTGGCCATCGGTCTCCAGATCCCCGAGAACCGCGACGCGACGTGGAACTTCATCAAAACGCATTGGGATCAGGTGCAGGCTGACCTGACCACCGATCTTGGCGCGGATTTGGTGAGCCATACCGGAAGCTTCTGCACCGCCGAGGCACGCGACGACGTGAAAAGCTTCTTCGCCGCTCACCCGGTTCCCGCCTCTGACGTGGCTCTGAAGCATGCGCTTGAGAACATTGACAGTTGCGTTGAGCTGCGCCGCCTTCAGGAACCAAATCTGAAGAACTGGCTAGCTGCGCAGGCCGGATCTTAGGGTCTTTACCGAAGCGCGTTTACAGCTTCCGCAGCCGCTCGCAGGCCTCGTCCAGCTCGGAATCTTGTTTGGCAAAGCAGAAGCGAAGCAAATTTTCTCCGCGTCCCTCGCGGAAGAACGCCGATCCGGCCACGGCGGCCACGCCGGTCGAGCGCAGCAGGTTGCGTGCTTTTTCCGCGGCAGTTTTGCCGGGCAGGTGCTCGGTGATGGCCAAGATGTAGTAGGCGCCGGGAGGAGCAGAGGCTTCCATGCCAGCGTCCCTGAGGGCCGCGAGCAGCCGGCCACGCTTCGATTGATGATCGGCGGCCAATTGCGAGTAGAAGCTCTGCGGCAACTCCTCCAGGCCCGCGGCAGCGCCGACCTGCAGCGGCACGGGCGCGCATACGTAGGTCAAGTCGTGGAAGTGGCCCATCGTGGGCATCCATCGCGCGTCCGCCGTGGCATAACCGATGCGCCAGCCGGTGATCGAAAACGTCTTGCTGAAACCAGAAAGCACAATCGTGCGTTCACGCATGCCGGGCAGCGTGGCCGGACAGATGTGCCGCGCGCCATCGTAGACGAAATACTCGTAAATCTCGTCTGTGATCAGGAACTGATCGCGCTCGATGGCAAGTTGGGTTACGGCTTCGAGCTCAGGCAGCGTGAAGATCTTCCCGCTGGGATTACCGGGAGTGTTGAGCAAGATGGCGCGGGTGCGCGCGGTTACCGCGGCTCGCATTGCATCCATGTCCAGCTGCCAGTCCGGCTCGGCAAGCGCGACAAGCACCGGATTCACACGCAACGAGTCGAGCGTATGCACATGGTAGCCGTAAAACGGCTCGAAAACGAGCACTTCGTCGCCCGGATTGAGCAGCGCCATTGCGGCGGCGTGCAGGCCGGCAGTCGCGCCGGAGGCTACCATCACTTCGCAGTCGGCGTCGTAGGTCAGGCCGTAATCGCGCAGCTGCTTGGCTGCAATGGCCTCGCGCAATCGCGCAATGCCGTCGCAGCGCGTGTAGATGTTCTGCCCATCGCGAATGGCCTGGATCGCCGCCGCCTCCACCACTTCCGGTACCGGAGTATCGCAAACGCCCTGCGCCAGGTTGATGCCGCCGATGCGGTCGCATTCCGTGGTCATGGCGCGGATTTCGGATTGAAGCGTCTCCGGCGCAAGCTCGCTGAGCGCAAGGCGCGATTCAGTTCCGGTGGTGTGCGTGGAGGTGCCTGGCAAGGGGACGATCCTTTGCAACTATTTTACATTTTGGCGCTCAGCTTCAGGAGCCCGTTCGCAACGTGTGCGCGCGGTCGCAGCCAAAGCCTACGCAGGCGTAGTATCTTGCAGAAAGAATCGATGCATGAGCTTTCCATCGCGGCCAGCATTGTGGAGGCGGTCACCGAGTCGGCCTCCGCGTACCCTGGCGCGCGCGTCATTGCGGTGCGGCTGCGCGTGGGCGCGTTGGCGTCGGTCGTTGAAGACTCGCTTCAGTTTTGCTGGGAACTGGCCTCTGAAGGTTCACCCGTTGCTGGCGCGAAGTTGGTGATTAACAAGCTGCCCGTGATCGTGCACTGCGACGCTTGCGGCGTTGATTCGGAACTAGAGGGCGTGCAGAGTTTCCGCTGTCCGCGTTGTGGCGAGCTGGCGGCTGACCTTCGGCAGGGACGCGAGCTCGAGATCGAATCGATTGAGCTGGAAGAACCGGAGCCCAATGAATCGAAGCGCATGGAATCGGAAACTGACAAGCCGGACCCGGTGGAGGAGCACATATGACGACCCGGATTGTTGAGCTGCGGCGGGGAATCCTGAAGAAGAACGATGAGCTGGCAGCAGGGCTGCGCCAGCGCTTTACGTCGGCTGGAGTGCTTGTGCTGAACCTCGTCTCGAGCCCTGGCACGGGCAAGACTGCGTTTCTTGAGCTGACTCTGCGTGCACTGCGCGCACGCGGTGCGGACGCGGCAGCCTTGGTGGGCGATCTTGAAACCGATAACGATGCGCGGCGCCTGGCGGCGAGCGGCGCGCCTGTGCGCCAGATCAACACGCACGGCATCTGCCACCTTGACGCAGAGATGGTCACAAAACATCTCGAAGGCTGGGAAGGCGTCTCGCTCGCAGGCCTCAACTACCTCTTTATCGAGAATGTCGGCAACCTGGTGTGCCCGTCGAGCTACGATCTGGGCGAACGCATCCGCGTCGCGCTGCTGAGCGTGACCGAGGGCGAGGACAAGCCGCTCAAGTACCCGGGGCTATTCAACTCGTCCGATGCGGCCGTGATTACGAAGATCGATCTCGCGGTTCCCTGCGCCTTCGACCGCGACCTCGCGCTCAAGAACATCAACGAGATTCGCCCCGGCATCCGCATCTTCGAGACATCGGCCAAAACCGGCGCGGGCATGGACGAGTGGCTCGCCTACCTCGCTGAGCAGGCGAAGCACTCCTGAGCCTCGCGCGTCGCGAGACAGTCACCGAGCGTTCACATCGTTGGCATTGCGTAAAGCCCGTCTAGAGCGTACCTTTCACCTAAGGTCGGTAGAACAACATGTGCCCCTCGGATCCCCCCAGCCAGGGCGCGGCAGCTGAGAATAGCTCCGAGCTGGGCTTCGCCCAAAATACGATCGAGCGGCTGTTTGAGTTTTCGCCGGACGCCATCCTTGTCACCGACAACAGTGGTGTGATGCGTGCCGCGAATCCGCGCGCCGAAGAGCTGTTCGGCTACTCCAGCCACGAGCTTATCGGCCAGCCCGTCGAGATGCTGGTGCCGGCGCGTTTCCGCGGCGGCCACCCGCGCCATCGCGAGAACTACAGTGCCCATCCCCGTACCCGCCGGATGGGCGCCGCACTCAATCTCTTCGGCCTGCGCAAGGACGGCGCCGAATTCCCCGTCGACATCATGCTCAAGCCCATGCAGACCGCATCCGGACCGGCAGTGGTCACGTTTATCCGCGACGCCACCGAGCAACGCGCCGCCCAGGAGGCGCTGCGGCTCAACGATCTGCGGCTGCGCTCCATCGTCGAGAGCATCGGCGAGTACGCCATTTATCTGCTCGACCGGGACGGCCACGTGCTCACATGGAACCCCGGCGCCGAGCGCATCAAGGGCTACAAAGCGGACGAAGTGCTTGGCCTGCACTTCTCGCGATTCTTCACCGGGGAGGATCAGGAGCGCGGCCGCCCAGCCGAGTTGCTGCGCCAAGCCGCGGCCAGGGTGCGCGTCGAGGAAGAAGCCTGGCGTGTGCGCAAGGATGGTTCGCGCTTCTGGGCCAACATCGTCATCACGGCGATCCGCGACAGCAGTGGCGAGGTGACGGGATTCGCCAAGGTCACGCGCGACATGACCGACCGCAAGCGCGCGGAGGAGGCACTGATCTTCCAGCTCAGCGGGGCGCTGCTGGCCAATATGGATGCAGAGAAACTGCTGGAGGCGATTTCGGCCTCCCTACGCGAGGTGATTCCCCACGACAACGCTGGCCTGGTGCTTTACGACGAGGCGGCCGGCGACCTGGTGGTGCAGTTCCTCGGAGGTCCGGGCAGTGAAGCTTTTCCAGGTGAATTGCGCGTTCCCGTCGATGGCTCACTTTCTGGAATCGCGTTTCGCACGCGGGAGCCGGTGCTGCTGGAAAGTACTGCCAAAGCATCCTATGCTCCCCAGACGCTCGCTTACCTCGAGCGAATGGGAATGCAGTCGGGTTGCTGGGTTCCGCTCGTTCATCACGGCAACGCACTTGGAGCGCTCTCAGTGGTGAGTAGGCAAGAGGGGAGTTTTGGGCAGCGCGAACTGGAGATGCTGGTGCAAATTGCCGGGCAGGTGGCGATGGCAGTGGATAACGCCATGGCATTCCGGCGCATTGCTGAGCTGCGCGACCGGCTGGACCAGGAAAAGCACTACCTTGAAGATGAGATCAACCTCGAGCACCGCTTCGACGACATTGTGGGCGAAAGCACCGGCCTGCGTAATGTACTGCGGCAGATTGAGACCGTGGCGCCCACCGACGCGACAGTCCTTATTGAGGGCGAAACCGGAACTGGCAAAGAGCTGCTGGCGCGAGCCGTCCACCGGCTGAGCGCGCGCAGCGAACGCACCTTCATCAAGCTGAATTGCGCCGCCATCCCCGCAGGGCTGCTCGAAAGCGAACTCTTCGGCCATGAGAAGGGCGCGTTCACCGGCGCCATCGCGCGCAAGATCGGCCGTCTCGAGCTGGCCAACGAGGGCACGCTCTTTCTCGACGAAGTGGGCGAGCTGGCCCTCGACCTGCAGCCTAAATTGCTGCGCGCTTTGCAGGAGCGCGAATTCGAGCGCTTGGGCGGAACGCGGCCAATCCCCGTCAATGTGCGCCTCATCGCCGCCACCAATCGCGATCTGGCCAAGATGGTCGCCGAGAAGCAATTCCGCAGCGACCTCTTCTATCGCCTCAAGGTCTTCCCTGTCTTCGCCCCGTCCTTGCGCGAGCGCGCCGCCGACATTCCAATCCTGGTGCGCCACTTTGTCTCACGCCACGCCCGCCGCA